>Ga0209403_10001252_pt1 | contig 33400 bp, 28 predicted proteins | sample ArcticOcean_MG_C_8_FD_187440 | JGI IMG/M metagenome (GOLD analysis project Ga0209403, IMG submission 187440) | Marine microbial communities from western Arctic Ocean - ArcticOcean_MG_CB11_86 (SPAdes) (version 2) | ecosystem: Environmental > Aquatic > Marine > Oceanic | place: Arctic Ocean...
ATGTAGTTCGGGCGCGAACTCTGACCTATAAGCCCCAACAACCTCTTCGGCTGACCAGTTTTCAAGATCGGTTGGTGCGGAGGCCACCAGTTGCTGTAGATGAGCGAGATCGCGGGGCACGTCTATATCCAGCTTGAAACAGCGCGCAGCCTTACAATAACGATCGAGGACGTCCTCCTCGCTGCCGCGGAAACATCCGATTCCCATCGCTTCAGCAACAGCGACGATCGCGTCGTCCTCCGAGGCCGGCGTTGTTGCGATGATCGACGTCGACGCGTTGCAGACGCTCCATCTGCAACTCCAGAATCGACTTGCCGCAGGCTTCATAGAGAAGCTTGCCGGGACATCGTGTCGAGCGCATGCGTGCCTGGACGACAATTTATTCAAGTAACCTAACCTTATCTTTAGGTAAGCTATTCGAAGAAAATCCATAATTATCAATGCCCAGCTTTGCTGTTCCCAAGCTTATTTTATTACTTAGCTGTTTCAAGATTTCTTTCAGCTAAATCAAAGTCTTCTTGGTTATCGATATCATAAACTTGATCGGAATCAATCGTTAAAGGTAGAATGCGATCACCAGAAATAGAGCCATTATTGAGTGTTTTTCTGCGAATGATCTCAATATCACCCGTTTGAAAAAAAACCTCTGGAAGTTCTTGTCTTGGAAGATTAAATGGCTCCAATTTACTGGATAAACTATTAGAAAAACCAGTGATATAACCATCTTGTAAATTCCATTGTCTATAAGGGTGTTCCGTTGATTGTGAAACAGCTCTAACGGAAGTTGCGGCTGGGTCATTGTTTAAGAGATTTATACCTGATTCTATTAAACTTGGTGGTCTAAGAGGTGATGTGGGCCTCAGCAAAATGATAATATCAATTGTTTCTTTATATATCTCTTCCATGGCATTAAGGGCATGTAGAATTACTGGATAATCTTCAACCAAATCGCCCCCTAAAGACTGAGGTCTCATAAATGGAACATCTGCACCCAAACCTTGAGCTATTTCAGCAATCTCTTCATCATCGGTAGAGACAATAGTTCTATTTACAAGGCTACAAGAATTAGAGTAATCAATACTATATTTAATTAATGGATAACCATTGAGTGGTTTAATATTTTTCTTTGGAATCGATTTACTTCCACCCCTTGCTGGAATCACAGTATATATATTTGGACTCATGATACTTGGTTGCTCTCTTTGATAAAGTCTTCAACCGATTCAAGGTTCTTTTGTGCCGCTTCATCCAAATCAAAAAATATTTTTCCAGAGCCTTCGAAAACCCCAACAGTGGTCTTTGGCTGTATATATGAATCAACAATAATGTCATATTTACTACCAATAAAGCCGGCGCTGAATGTTGCCAGAACTCTCATCGCTTTTTTCCGATAGTAAGTATCATCAGTTCACAATTAGGGGCATCCGCATCTGGGTTACGCGGTAGTAGGTGCAACCGGGTTCGACTGCATTGTCGCGCCTGTATGTCCCAACGACTGTGCATCGACCATGCTTCGAAAACGCCCGTCCCGTTTGATCAGTTCGTCATAGGTGCCTTGTTCGACAATGGCGCCCTCGTCCAGGACGACAATAGTGTCGGCCATCTTCACCGTCGAGAGCCGGTGGGCCACAACGATAATTGTTGTATCGCGGGCGATCTCCGCAATCGCATCCTGGATCAGGGTCTCGGACTGCGAATCGAGCGCGCTCGTTGCTTCGTCTAAAATCAGCAACTCCGGCCGTCGCAGAATCGCCCGTGCCAGCGCAATGCGTTGAATCTGTCCGCCCGACAGCCGGACACCGCGGTCGCCGGCAAGCGTGTCGATCCCATCGGGAAATTCGTCGATGAACATCTGGGCATTTGCCAGTCGCAGCGCTTCGGCAAGCGTTTCATCCGTGGCATCGGCCTGTGCCCACAGGATATTGTCGCGTATCGACATGTTGAACAAAACCGCGTCCTGCGGCACATACCCGATGCGTTGTCGGTATGAAGATTGATTGTAATCCTTCAGTGGCACGCCGTCGATCAGCACGTCCCCTCTCTCGATCATATTGAACCCCATCAGCATATCGAGCAATGTCGATTTGCCGCAACCGGATTCACCGACCACTGCGGTCATCTTGCCAGCGGGAATAGAAAGCGAAATATCGTTCAGCACCATGTCACGTCCCGGGTAGGTGAACGATACGTTCTTCACGTCGATGCCGCTGCCGAGGCTCGCGAACGGACGGCCACCCTCGGGTTGCCGGTCCTCGCGTGCCACCTTGCGAAGGCGCATCATCTGCTCGTAACTCGGCGTGAAGTGCTCCAATATCGCCTTATGAGATGTGAGCGTGCCGACAGACGGCAGGGTCTTCATAAGCGCATAAATCAGCACCGCAGTTTCGGAGATCGGCACGTTAAGACGCTGTGCTGCCAGCAGTGCGATAATCAAGATCACGAGACCGAGCGGTTGATACAGGTGCAGGATAGAACTGTTCAATGTCTCAGCTTTGATCGTTGCCTTGCGATAGTGATCGAACGCTTCTGCGAACATGCCGCGATTGCGCGCCTGGTTCCCAAACCCCTGGACGATCTTTGCCGCTGCGCAGGATTCCTGCAGAACGCCGTACATATCGTTGGATGTCGATGTCGTTCGCTTGCCGAATCGATAACTGATGCGACCTGCTATCAGAAAGGGAATAGCGATCACTCCAGCTCCCAACAGGCTTAGCGATGTCAGTTGCCAGGATATCATGAACGGCACAGCCAGGAGCAGGACAATCTGAATGATCGTTGCCAGGAATTGCGCCATGTTGATGACCGCCTCACCCACAACGTTCACTTCGCGCAGAAAAGTGTTGACCAGAGTGCCTTGTTTTTGCTCGCTGAAAAAACGCCACCGCGCAGCAAAGAAGTCGTCGAAGGTGCCCAGGATATAATGCCTCAGTATCGCGTACTTGGTGCGCAGTACCGTGTACAAGGCAAAGATGGCAAACGCGTTCTTGACAACGTTGAATACGAAAAACGCCGCCAGCGCGCTCCACAGCGTCATCGGTACACCGATGAACGTCATCACGCGCTCCATCTGCTTCGTAATCGTGCTTGTCTCAGTGCTGTCGGCACCCATAATTAAATCGACGACGGGTGCCAGGGTGAGAATTGCTGCGGCGTCGAAACAACTCACGCCAAGCAACAGAGACGCAGTGCAGATCAACGGCCACGGAAATTGCCGACATATGTCACCGACGAAGTGCCGCAGGGAATTTCCGGACGTATTCTTCATTTTATGAGGGTATGCAATTGGTCACGCAGCACCAGACGATCGATCGATTGATGATTGGCAATCGTTGTCATCGCCGGCACCCCCTCGCCGTTGCCGATCAGAAACATTGCATACTCTTTCCGGCACACCGCGATGGCGTCGTTGCACCAGCGCGTATATGTGGTGCTGCCGTGAAAGGAGAGGTTCTGAATCCAGCGATTGGAGATAGTTGTTCCAGATCATTTGAATGCGGGAAAACGGGGGGGTATAGGCCTGCAGGGGGAAGGAGACTGGAGGACGGGCTAAGATTTTTGGTGGAGCACCGATCCAACTCGGCCGTCATCGGCGTTGCGGTGAAGGCACCTCCCGACCGTTTCCGGTGTGGCCGGGGAATCGCCGCTTGCCCGTGATGACGGCCGAGTCTAATCAGACTTGGACATGCTACGCCCGGTCACGTCGCTCTCACCTTCGACGTAACAGGCTTATTTCCAGTAAGTTACCACCCAAGCCCAGCGCACCGTAAAGAAACGATACCTTGAGTAACGTTACTGATGGAAACGATAATGCCGGTTCGGACAGTTGTCAAGGGCATGCACACATAGTCCCCCCCAAAAAAGGGAAATTGCCGGTCCACTGCTGCGTTCCGATTCATGGAACACTAATTGCGTGGTTTCAGGGGTATGTGACAATCGTCACAAGTAAAAACGGGGTTGATCGGAAACCAACACATGACGGATGTCATCTGTATATATAGAGGCAGTGCACACAGGGGAGCTTCCCTTGGTTGGGGGACCTTTCAATGCAGACGTTGTAAATATCGTGCCTCGGTGCTAACGCCTGAACCACAACGAAAAGAGCGTAGATCATGAAGGAACGGATCGCGATAATTGATGGTATTCGCACACCGATGTGCAAAGCCGGCGGTGTCTTCAAAGATATTCAGGCGGACCAGCTCGGTGCTTGGATCGTCACCGAACTGATCGCCCGTAGCGAAATCGACCCGGCGCTGATCGACGAACTTATCATGGGCAACGTTGGCAACCCGACTCATGCCATGAACATTGCCAGGGTCATCGCACTCAAGGCCGGCCTGCCACAGGGTCTGCCGGCATTCACCGTGCACCGCAACTGCGGCTCCGGCAATGAAGCGCTCACCACCGCCGCTGCCAAAATCCAGGCCGGCGACGGCGACATCTACATTGTTGGCGGCACCGAATCGATGAGCAGCATGCCACTGCTGTACGGGCCCCGGATGACTGAGTTTTTTGCGAACCTCGTCAAATCGAAGACCCTGAGCCAGAAGCTGGGTGTCATCAGCAAGTTTCGACCGTCCTTTCTGAAGCCGGTCATCGGTATCGTCCAGGGCCTGACCGATCCGGTCTGCGGCCTTATCATGGGCAAGACCGCTGAACTTTTGGCGCGTGAATTCCATATCACCCGTGAAGAACAGGACCGCTACGCCGTCGAAAGCCACAAGAAAGCGGCTGCGGCCATCGAAAGCGGACGGCTCGCCGAGGAAATCCTGCCGATCCCGGTACCGTCGTGTTACAAAGCGGTGCAAGAAGCCGACGACGGTCCGCGCGACAATCAGTCGATGGACGCACTCGGCAAGCTCAGACCCTATTTCGACCGCCACAACGGCACCGTTACTGTCGGCAACTCCTGTCCGCTGACCGATGCCGCCGCCGCGATGCTGGTGATGAGCGAAACGAAAGCGAAGGAACTCGGACTCACACCCATCGGCTTTCTGCGCGGCTACGCCTACGCCGGCCTCGAACCGCAACGCATGGGCCTTGGTCCCATCTACAGCACGGTCAAAGCTCTGGACAGATCCGGCATGACCATGAGCGACATCGAGTTGGTTGAACTCAATGAAGCGTTTGCCGCCCAGGCGATAGCTAATCTGCGGGCTTTCGACTCGGACGAATTCGCCGCCCGCTACTTCGGTCGCCATCATAAAGTCGGCGCCATCGATCCGGCCATTCTCAACGTCAACGGCGGTGCCATCGCCTTGGGGCATCCTGTCGGCATGACCGGTGCTCGCTTGGTGATCACGACTCTGAAGGAATTGCACCGTCGCAACTGCAACGTCGGACTGGCTACCATGTGTATTGGTGGCGGCCAGGGCGGAGCCCTGCTTCTGGAGGCCGCATAATGGAAATGCCAGCCACTCCCAATGGGTTTCGGATCAAGATCACCGACAAGGTCGCCGACATCGTTTTCGACCTGAATGATGAAAAGGTCAACAAGCTGACGACGCCTGTCATGGAGGAGTTCGACGGCCTCATCAAACAGCTTGCCGGCACCGACGACCTCGAATTGATGGTGCTGCGCAGCGGCAAGCCCGGCATTTTCATTGCCGGTGCCGACATCGCCGAGATTGCCGACATCACCGATCCTGTGGCCGGTGCCGCGCTGGCGAGCAAAGGCCACCGAATTCTTGATCGCCTCGTTGCCCTGCCGTTTCCGACGATCGCTGTAATCGATGGCGCCTGTCTCGGCGGTGGCCTCGAACTGGCTCTCGCCTGTACGTATCGCATTGCCACCGACAACCCGAAGACCTCGATTGGTCTGCCAGAAGTCAATCTCGGGATCATCCCGGGCTTCGGCGGCACACAGCGCCTGCCGCGGCTCATCGGCATGCCAAAGGCGCTGTCGATGATCCTCAGCGGTAAACCGGTCAATGGCAGAAAGGCTTTCAAACTTGGCGTTGTCGATGCCGTAGTGCCGGCTGAATTTGCTACTGAAAAGATCGCCGAATTTGCCGGGTATATCAAATCTGCTGCGGGGCGCAAGGCCGTCCTGGTTCGGCGCAATTCTCGACCGTTCCGCCGCTGGCTGACGCAGGACAACGCCCTCGCTCGCCTGGTCACTGCGAATATCGCATGCCGTAACCTGATGAAAAAAACCAAAGGCTGTTATCCGGCACCGCTGAAGGCTCTTGAAGTGATTCGCCGTACCCTGGGCATGCCCCTGGCCGCAGGGCTGGCGGTCGAGGCGCGGGAGTTTGGCGAGCTTGCGGTCACACCAATCAGCAAGAACCTGATCAACCTCTTCTATGGTTCCGAAGCGCTGAAGAAGGACAAAGGCGCCGTCATCGACGGCAAGCCCCGCCAGATCAACCGCGTTGGCGTGCTCGGTGCCGGTGTCATGGGAGGCGGTATCGCCTGGAATTTTACTAAGGCCGACATTCCTACGCGCCTCAAGGATCTCAACTGGGAGGCTGTCGGCAAGGGTTACGAAGCGGCGGCCAACATTTACGGGCAATTGAAGAAGCTGCGCAAATACAACCAGCGCGAGATCGACATCAAGATGCACCACCTCAGCGGCACCACCGATTTCAGTGGTTTCGGGAATCTGGACATCGTCGTCGAAGCTATTGTCGAGGACCTCGACATCAAGCGCAAGGTGTTGGCTGAGCTTGCCGAGCACGTGCCGGAAGATACGATCATCGCCAGCAACACCTCGACCCTGCCGATCACCGAGCTGGCCGAAGGGCTGCCGCATCCGGAACGCTTTATCGGTATGCATTTTTTCAATCCGGTCAATCGCATGCCGCTGGTAGAGGTTATCCCGGGCAAGGAGACATCGCCGGAAACCATTGCTGCGGTCGTGGCCCTGAGCAAACGTCTGGGCAAGACCCCGATCGTCGTGCAGAGCTGTCCAGGCTTCCTCGTTAATCGCCTGCTGCTTCCGTACCTCAGCGAAGCCGTCATGCTGCTGCAGGAGGGTGTCAGTCCGAAGGACGTTGATCGGGTGCTGACCGGTTTCGGCATGCCGATGGGACCATTCACGCTGCTCGACGAAGTCGGCATCGACGTTGCGCACAAGTGCGCCGTTGTTCTGGCCGCTGCCTACGGGGAGCGCATGGCCAACGCCACCCTGCTCGAGTGCATGTGTGAGGACCACCACCTGCTTGGCAAGAAAGGTGGCAACGGCAAAGGCTTCTACCTGCACCAAGGCAAGAAGCAAGTCCTCAACCCTGATCTCCCGGCGATCGTCGGCGACTGGCGCGAGGCGAACAACATCAGCCCGCGTCAGTGCAGCGACGACGACATTCTTGACCGCTGCCTGCTGACCATGGTCAACGAGGCGGTCCGCTGCCTCGACGAAGGGATTGTCGCCGACCCCGTGCACCTCGACATGGCGATGATCATGGGTATCGGCTTCCCGCCGTTCCGCGGCGGCTTGCTGCGCTATGCTGACGAGCTCGGCGCCGAACATATCTGGACGCGTCTCTACGAGCTCGCGGAAAAATATGGCGACCGTTTCAAGCCGTGTGAGCGCCTGCAACAGATGACTCGTAATCAGAGAGAATTCTACAATGAAACTGTCAGATAATGCTGAAAAGCAAAAATCACTCGAAGTCGCCGAAGCAGCACGAGAGACTGTATGGGAGCATCCGAGCTTCGTCGCTGGATTGTTCAAGGGCGAGTTCAACTGGGAGCACGTCCACCCGTTTCCCCTGCAGTCCGAAGCTGATAAGAAAATCGGTGACGAGTTCCTCGCGAAACTCGAAGTCTGCCTGCGCAAACACATCGAACCCGACCAGATCGACGCCAACTACCAGATTCCGCAGCATGCTGTGAACGCGTTGGCCGAGCTTGGTTGCTTCGGCATGAAGATCCCGAAGAAGTACGGCGGCCTCGGTCTGACACAGACCAACTACAACCGCGCCGTTGCCATGGTCGGCAGCTTTTGTGCCTCTACCGCGGTATTGTTGTCGGCCCATCAGAGTATCGGCGTGCCCCAGCCGCTCATGAATTTCGGCACCGAAGAGCAGAAGGAGAAGTACCTGCCGCGCTTCGCCAAAGGTGAGATTTCCGCATTCGCCCTCACCGAACCCGACGTCGGCTCCGACCCTGCGATGATGAAGACATTCGCCGAACCGACAGACGACGGCAATTACATCATCAACGGCACTAAGCTTTGGTGCACCAATGGTCCGATCGCCGATATCCTGATCGTCATGACGCGTACGCAGTCGATCACTGTGCATGGCCGCGAACGTCAGCAGATCACCGCGTTCATCGTCGAGACCGACAGCCCCGGATTCAAGGTCGAGCATGTCTGCCGCTTCCAGGGACTACACGGTATCAAGAACGGCGTCATCAGTTTTACCGACGTCAAGGTGCCTGCCGCGAACATCATCGGCAAACCGGGCATGGGCCTGAAGATTGCTCTGACAACGCTCAACACCGGGCGCCTCACGTTGCCCGCCGCGTCGTCTGCCATCAACAAGCTGTGTCTGCATCATTGCCGAAAATGGGCCAATGAACGGGTGCAGTGGGGGCAGGAGATTGGCAAGCATCAGGCGATTGCCGACAAACTCGCGGACATGGCTGCCACCACCTTCGCTACCGAAGCGGCCACTTGGCTTACTTCCGCTATGGCCGATGCTCACAATGTTGACATCCGTCTCGAGGCCGCCATCGCCAAGTACTTCTGCACCGAGGCTGCCTGGCGCGTTTGCGACCAGGCGCTGCAGATCCGTGGCGGTCGCGGCTACGAGAGCTCGTCGTCGCTGCGCCAGCGCGGCGAGCCAGGCATCCCGATTGAACGCATCCAGCGTGATATCCGCATCAACCGCATCATCGAGGGTACCAGCGAGATCATGAGCCTGTTCATTGCCCGCGAAGCGATGGACGTGCACTTCCGGAATCTCATGCCGCTGATGGACCCACGCAACGATTTCGGCAGCAAGTTCAAGGCTGGCCTCAAGGCCGCAGCTTTCTACGCCGGCTGGTATCCACGGCAGTGGATCAGCCTGCCTACCGCCACCGGCGTGCGCCATCTTTCACGTGCCAACTGCAAGCATCTCGGTTTCGTCCGCAAGACGGCCAAGCGCATGGCCCGCGGCCTGTTCCATGCCATGGTCAAGCACCAGCAGGGGCTTGAAAAGGAACAGCTCCTGATGTTCCGCTACGTCGATATCGGTACTGAGCTGTTTGCCATGACTGCGAGCCTGTCGATGGCTGAGCGCATGCTGGCGGATAATCCGGCAGACCGTTCGCCCCAGGAGCTGGCCGATCTGTTTTGCGCCGGTGCCAGGCAGCGGATCACCGATCATTTTCGCAAAATAAAGAAAAACGACAACCGCATGGCCGCCCGTGTCAGCACTGGTGTGCTCGAAGGCCGGTACGAATGGATCGAGACCGACATCGTCTGCGACTGCACCCGTTGTATGAACGACGTTGACGTCGATCGTGCACCGGCACTCACCCGCGAGGGCTCCGACCGCGTCGCGGTGAGCCGTGATGTGGCTTGAGCGGTACAGCCAGACACCGGGCGCACAGGTGCGTCAGTGTATCCTTGAACACGTAAACAAACGAAAGACATGGCCAGCGCGACATTCCATACAACGGCCCTGACGCTGCGGGCGTTGGATCGTTTGCTCAAAAGCAACTTCCGCGCCGACGGCCTGGAGAACCTCTCGGAGCGTCCGACGATGTACGTGATTAATCACTTCACGCGCGCCGAGACGTTCATCATGCCCTATATCATCTGGAAGTACGCCGGCCATTACTGCCACTCGCTGGCGGACGCCAAGCTGTTCAAGGGCCCCCTCGCGAATTACTTCCAGCAGATGGGCGTGGTCTCCACCAAACAGAAGGACCGCGACAAACTGATCATCGGCAATCTCATGTCCGGACGCCACAACTGGGTCATCTATCCGGAGGGCGCCATGGTCAAGACCAAGAAACTGATTACCAAGGGCAAGGTCCGCCTGACCACGCCCGGGCATGTCGGCCCGCCGCATCGTGGCGCTGCCGTGCTGGCACTCAAATCTGAAATCTGCAAACGCCAGATCCTGCAACTGCACGAGCGGGGCGACAACGAAGCAGTCGAGGCACTTTGCCGGGAGTACTTCATCGACGGCGTCGACGACCTGTCGGCTGCCGGTACCGTGCTGGTGCCCGTGACGATCAGCTATTACCCGCTGCGCCCTGGGCAGAACTTCGTCAAGCGTGTCTGCCAGACCTACTTCGGCGAGTTGCCGCCGCGGCTGGAAGAAGAACTGGAAATCGAAGGCAATCTGTTCCTGCGCGACACCGACATCGACATCAACTTCGGCAAGCCGCTGGAGATCGGCGACTATGTGCGACGCTACATGTTGGCCAGCAAGGTCATCCCGATCCTGCGTTCGCTCGACAAGAGCAATTTGTTACTGCGCGCTCAGAGCCGCAAGATCACCGAGTCCTTCATGGCTACGATGTATTCGAACACCGCGATCAACATCGACCACCTGGTGTGCACCGCCCTGCAGAAATCGACCAGTCATCGCCTCTCGATCGACCATTTGCGTCGCGCGGTCTGCCTGGCCGGATTCAAGCTGCGCAACGACCCGAAGTACCGGATGCACCCGACCCTCGGCCTCGAGCTCGTCCGCCTCCTCACCAACAGCGAGTTAGCTGTTTTCGAGGATATTCTTGATCTGGGCGAACGCATGGAGGTTCTGAAGCGTGACGGCGATGAAATTGTCATTGACCACCAAAAGCTGCGGCTCAATCACATGTTCCACAGTGTTCGCGTGAAGAACCCGATGAGCGTCATTGGCAACGAGCTCGAGCCCTTTATCGATGTTGTTGCCGACGTTGAAAAACTGATCAACACTGATCCCGCGGCTCTGCGCCAGGAGACGGCGGACGCTGTGCTGGTAACCGACAAGAATGATTTCGAACAGCAGTACGGTCGGTACTTCGAGCCGAAACTCTCGCACTCCATGGAAGTCGGGGAACCGTTCCTCCTGCGTGCGCCCGATTCACGCACCGGCGTTGTACTGGCGCACGGCTATTCGGCGGCGCCTGCCGAAGTGCGGCAACTGGCAGAGCACCTACATGGCCAGGGCCACAATGTCTATGCCGTGCGCCTCTGGGGTCACGGCACCGCGCCGCACAACCTTGCCGAAATCAACTGGCAGGACTGGCTGCATACATATCTGCGCGGCTATGCCTGTCTGCGTGACATCTGTGACCATGTCGTGCTCGGCGGCTTTTCCACCGGCGGCCTGATCGCGCTCCTAGCGGCCGCCGAGATTGGCCAGCCGGTCGACGGAATTTTTTCTATATGCGCCCCCAGCCGGCTCAAGGACATCCACGCCGCCATCGCGCCCGCCATGCACTGGTGGAATGATTTGCTGGACAAATTCAATATCAGCAAGGCCCAGATCGAGTACGTCGAGTCGGCCGCCGAGAACCCCCACATCAACTACTGCCACATTTATATCGCCGGCCTGGCCCAGCTCGACAAGCTCATGAAAGAAGCGATGCGTGCCTTGCCGCGACTCCAGGCACCTGCGCTGATCATGCACGGCAGCGACGACCCGACCGTCGACTCTCGCGCCGCCGGCCGCATCTATCGCGCCATTGGCAGCGAAGACAAGGAATTCGAACTGGTGCCTGCCGACCGGCACGTTATCGTCAACGGCAAAGGCTGTGACGATTTGTATCGACACATTGCCGATTTCGTCGGGGCGCGCAGCGTCCAGGCGGAGAAGGCGTTGGTACCGGCAATCGCCGCCCCTGTCCAGGAGCCGGACACCATCGTTACGCAGGCCGCGTCAGTACCGCATGGGCAGGCGATTGGCTGATACGGCTTGTGGACCCGCTGGCTCGTTCGTTTATCACGCGACCATCCCGGCACCCATTACCAATGCCGGCAACGTCCCCGAAGTAGAACGGGCCTTCCTGTCTGTTTATTGCAGCCGTTCCAGTACAAAACACATGTCTGGCGCAGTACCTTCGCATTCAACGGCCGAACGGGCCGTTCCACGGCAAGACACAGCAAAACTGTTTTGGTATGAGCACGACGGACTGGCCAGATCTGTTGATCCAATGGTATCACACGCACGCGCGAGAATTGCCGTGGCGCAGTGATCCCCGGCCGTATGCTGTGTGGATCAGCGAGATCATGCTGCAGCAGACACAGGTTGATACGGTCATTCCGTACTTCCACCGGTTCCGCGAGTCTTTTCCCGCCGTGGAAGACCTTGCTGCTGCTGATCTGGGTGACGTCCTGAAGCAGTGGGAGGGGCTCGGATACTACTCGCGTGCCCGCAACCTGCACAAGGCCGCCGGCGTCGTTGTCGGCCTGCATAACGGCATCCTGCCCGACACCTTTTGCGAACTTCGAAAATTGCCGGGGTTCGGGCCGTACACTGCTGCCGCCGTTGCCAGCATCGCCTTTGGTGAGCCGGTGCCGGTGGTCGACGGCAATGTGTTGCGGGTCTTTACACGACTCTTCGGAGACTATGACGACGTCACCCAACAGAAGGTTAAAAGATCTGTGTTCGAGCGGTTGCAGCCGGTCATTGCGACCGTCGCACCGTCTGATTTCAACCAGGGCATGATGGAGCTCGGTGCCTTGATCTGCCGACCGCGGCAGCCGATATGCGCCGAGTGCCCTCTCCAGAAATCGTGCGTTGCGTATGGTGACGGACTGACCGCTGCGCTCCCGGTAAAGAGCAAGCGCAAACCGCGGCCGCACTATGATGTTGCAGTCGGTGTCGTCTGGAACGACGACAAGGTCCTGATTGGCCGGCGCCCGGCTGATGGCATGCTCGGCGGTCTGTGGGAGTTTCCCGGCGGCAAGCATACGAGTGTGGAGTCTACAGCGGATTTCGTTGCACAGAAAGTCGCAGCCGAAACCGGGGTACGTGTGACCCCGGAGCAGGTGTACTGCACCGTAAATCATGGATACACACACTTCCAGATCACGCTCACTGCCTGGAAATGCCGGTACGCCGGCGGCGGCCTCGAAACGAACACCCACGACAAGTTGCAGTGGGTGTCATGGGAAAAGATCGATCAATACCCGTTTCCAAAGACCGCGCTGCAAGTTATTGCCGCAGTGAATGAGTAGCGCTCGACCGCTCCGCGCACTCAATGCCACTGCCCGTCATCCGTTCAGGTGTACTCTGCCAGCTCGAGGAGGACGCTGTCGGGATCGTAGAAGTAGCACAGCTTCTTGTGGCCGGCGTCGTGGGTGGCGACACTGGGCGGCACGATCACCGGCGGTCCGATGAATTCGACACCCGCTGCCGTCAGTCGTTCGTAGATGCCGTCCATGTCAGTCACACGGAAGGCGAGGTGTCGCAAGCCCCGAGTATTGGGCAGCGAGTTCGTGTCGGTGGCAGTGCCGGCTGGGGCGTGGTACTTGATCAACTCGATACGCGGCCCGTCGTCCGGCGGCTGCACGTACGAGACATCTGCGACGACACCCTTCAGCCCGACAATCATTTCGATCCATTCCCCTTCGAGATGGGCGTCCGCCGTCTTTTCGAAACCAAGCAGTTCGCTGTAGAAATGCACCGACCTGGCAAGGTCCTGAACGGAGATATTGACGTGATCGATGTGGGCGATCATGACTATTCGTAATAGGAGATATACAAGTCCATCTCACCGTCGACCGCTTTACGACACAGCCCGGCGAGTTCCTCGGCGGCCTTAAGCGTCATACACTGCTCGTGATGACTCGAGCGCTCGGGAGCGAAGCGATTGGCGGCAGCCGTCCAGGCTTCTGCGATGTTGCGGGTGATATCGGCGACAGACAGGACGGCGACTGCCGCTGCGTTCATTGCCATAATCCACGGGCCCTTGTCTGGATCGATTTCGGCATGCAACTCGGCGATGCAGCGCGTGTAGTCGATATCACCTCCGACGATGCACTGGTACAGGATCGAAATCTCAAACTGGGAGAAGCCGTCGTAGGAATTGAAGCCTTCCATCTCCTCGCGAAGGAACGACTCCTGGTCTTCATCGCCTTCGGTCAGGACACCGATCCACTCCTCGATCAAGTCAGATGTACAAACGATGCAATCTATTCTCATGGCTGGATTCTATCGTTTTGATTGGCGGCATCGCCGCATTGGGGATATTTGACTGCCGCTTACCAAATAATACTCCAGTCCATCTGCAATGCAACGGTCCGAATTAAGGCTTACCAACTTGGCTGCGGGGGGAGAGTGATTGTGGGCTCGGCCAGCTGAAAACGGAGAGAAGGTCAGCAGGGTTGATCGTGTAGAACGCAGAATAGATATACGGCAATGCAGGAAGGGGTGCGAAACACCTGGAAAATCATACTGAAATACTTCAATGCAATCGCCCACTCGGTCTTAATTCCACCCCCGGTCGGAAGCTCATGTTCCGATACTATTCTCCAGCAGGAATCCGGGTAGAAGGATTCTGGACGGTGCATAGATATAGATTGTATTTACCGCCGAACAGATTCGTCCCGCGCCATCGCGGGGCCCGGCATTCAGCGGTGCAACTGCTGCTGCTGCCGCGATCCGGTTGTTGGTTTCGGATCGGGTCGATAAGCGAGGATAGAATGAACGGACGCGGACAATCTTTTACTTTGCCTTAAATCTCGTGAAGCGGTTTGGTCTGGGGTCAATTCGATCTATCTTTCAGGTCCCGCTGAGACACAACACAGGTGACCGATGGCGACTGAGCTGGCAAAAGCATATACTCCCGCCGAAGTGGAGCCCGAGGTGGCCGCTGCCTGGCAGGAAGCGGCGGCCTTTCATGCCGAGGCCGGCGGTGACGCCACCCCGTACAGCATCGTCATCCCGCCGCCGAACGTGACCGCGGCGCTGCACATGGGGCACGCGCTCAATAACACGCTGCAGGATATCCTGACACGCTGGCGCCGCATGTGTGGGGACAACACGATGTGGATGCCCGGCACCGACCACGCCGGCATCGCTACACAGACTGTCGTGGAGAAACGGGTGCTCGCCGAGGAAGGCAAGCGCCGCACGGATTTCGCGCGCGACGATTTCGTCTCGCGCATCCAGGCGTGGAAAGACGAATACGAGGAGCGCATCACCGCGCAACTGGTTGCGATGGGTTGCTCCTGTGACTGGGAACGTCAGCGCTTCACGATGGACCCGGTTTGTACCCGCGCCGTGCGTGAGGGGTTCTACCGGCTTTTTCGTGACAACCTCATCTATCGCGGCAAGCGCCTGGTGAACTGGGATCCTGTGACCCGCACCGCACTCGCTGATGACGAAGTGGAGATGCATGATATCGACGGATTTTTCTGGTACATGCGCTATCCGTTGACAGAACCGGTGACGTACAACGGCGAAACGATCGAGTACGTGACCGTCGCCACGACGCGCCCCGAAACCATGCTTGGTGACACGGCTGTGGCTATGAACCCAGACGATCCGCTGGCCGGTATGCTCGTGGGGAAGACCGTGCGACTGCCGATCGTCAACCGTGAGATACCGATCATCGTCGACGATTACGTGGTGCTCCCTGATGCGGAGAGCCGAGATGAAAAAGCGAAGTTCTCTTCGGGCTTCCTCAAGGTGACGCCGGCCCATGACCCGAACGACTATGAGGTCTGGCAACGGCACACCGATGAGATGACTCTGGGCGCTATCAATATCATGGCACCGGACGGCTCTATTTCTCGCGACGACGGCTGGCCGGCGGAGGAGTTCGAGTCGGGCCAGGCGGAGGCGGCGATAGCGTTTCTCGGGATGGACCGCTACGACGCGCGCCAGGCGATCATCGAGTGGTTCGAGCAGAACGGACTGCTCGCTGAGGTGCGCGACTATCGGCACGCCGTTGGTCACAGCTACCGCAGCCATGTGCCGGTGGAGCCGTACCTGTCGGACCAGTGGTACGTGCGCGTCACCGACGAGCGCCTCGCGGGTAACGCCCTGCGGGCCATGACGAAGGGCCAGCGCAGTGACGGCAACGGCTGTGTGTGGAAGGACGGTGATGCTTTTAGCGGCGGCGATAATGAGGAATGGCAGGGTAATCTGACGTTCTATCCGCCGCGCTATGCCCGGACCTTTCAATCCTGGCACGAGAACATTCGCGACTGGTGTATCAGCCGTCAGCTTTGGTGGGGCCATCGTATTCCGATCTGGAACTGCAGCCGCAACGAGGTCGACAAGGCGATCAGCGAGAAGTTGCATGACTGGACAGAGGCCGGGCGCATTGCCTCAAAACTCGACATCGGCAGTGAGCAGTGGTACGTGTGCGTGCGCGAAGAGGGGGACAGCGAAGCGATCGAATGGCTCGCGCAGCAGGGGTTCGTGCAGGACGAGGATGTGCTAGACACCTGGTTTTCTTCGGCACTGTGGCCAATGTCGACGATGGGCTGGCCGGCCCCCGATGATTTTCCCGACGACATTCCAGAGGGCGCCGCCGTGCTGGATACCTGGAACCCGACCAACGTATTGTGCACGGCCCGCGAGATCATCACTCTGTGGGTGTCGCGCATGGTCATGTTCAATCTGTACTTTCTCGACCGGCTGCCGTTCTCCGATGTTTTTGTGCATGCCATGATCCAGGACGGTCATGGCCAGAAAATGTCAAAAAGCCTGGGCAACGGCGTCGATCCGTTTGACATCATTCATTCGCACGGCTCCGACGCCATGCGCTTTACACTGGCTTCGATGACGACGCATACGCAGGATGTGCGCATGCCGGTGGTACTGATGTGCCCACACCACGACGGCGAGATGCTGGAGCCGCAGCAGGCCCATGACTCGACCGGCCACGTTGTGGCGGCGGCGGTGCAGACTTGTCCGTCCGATGCCTCGAAGAAAATGCTGTCGTCTTACGGCGTGGCGATGGGCACCCATGAACCGACGGACGAGATGCCGATGGCACGCAACACTTCGGAGAAATTCGATTCCGGCCGCAACTTTGCCAACAAGCTATGGAACGCCGTACGTTTCGCGCTGACCAATCTCGATAGTGACGACACCAGCGGCAGTGACGAACTGACGCTGGCGGATCGCTGGATTCTGTCGCGCCTGGCGGAGACCACGGCGTCGGTGAACAGCTCCCTGCAGTCGTTTGAGTTTGCGCACTACGCACAAACGCTCTACGACTTTTTCTGGCGCGACCTCTGTGACTGGTACGTCGAAGCCGTGAAACCGACGATCCGCCATAGCGCCGCACAGCGGAACGTACTGGCGACATCGATCGATGTGGTGTTGCGCCTGCTGCATCCGACGATGCCGTTCATTACCGAGAAGCTCTGGCGCCATCTCAACGAAGTGGCGCCCGAACGGGGTCTTGACACGATTGACGTACCCACTGCTGATTTGTTGATCGTAGCGCCCTGGCCGGTGATCGACGCCTCTCTGCAGGACGCCGCGGTCGAGGTGCATTTCGCGGCACTGCAGGAAGTCATCACTGCGATGCGCCAGGTGCGGACACAGCACAAAGTGCCGCCGCGCCAGGAAGTGACGGTTTCTATCGTTGCTGCGGGCGCAGTTGCCGAACAGTTCGAAGCTGATCGCGGACTGATCGAATCGTTGTCCCGTACGGTGATCGAGGGCATCGCTGAGGACACCGCACAACCGGCAAACGCTGCGACGACGCTGGTGGGTGACACGACGATCTACCTGCATGACCTGGTCGATGCAGACGAGGAGCGCAAGCGTCTCGGCAAGGACCTGGAGACGGCCGCGAAGAACGTCGATTCGTGCCGCAAACGGCTGGACAATCCCAAGTACGTCGAGAAAGCACCGGAGCACCTGGTGCAGCAGACCCGTGAACAGCTCGCTGCGGCGGAGAAAGAAGTGGCGGCGCTGGAAGCGCAGCTCGCGGCGCTGTAGGGCGAGCTACGCCATCCGATTGCCGGCGCTCTGGAAATACATACAGACGGGCTATCTCAAATTCTTGTTCGTTTCCATGTCGAAGAACATGGCGAACAGGAAAAACTGTACTGCGGAGATGAACAGAAAGCCGCCGGCCAGGGCGTTGATGTCGGGGATGTTGGCAGTGGCCGGATCGATCCGCAATGACGTGCCGAAAACGATCAGCAGGGGTACGAAACAGACGAAGAAGGCGAGCAGCGTCGCCCCGGCGGCGGCGTAGAACAGTACCAGCGGGTGGAAATCGCGGATGACGTACTTTTGTGCACCAATCGCGTGAAAAACAGCCGCGTCAGGAGCATCAGCATACGCGGAATGACCTTGAACAGCCGATTGCCTTTACAATAATCGACTTCGTCACGGGCGACTGGGCCGATGATCGCCGGCAGGTCACCCGGATCCATCTGTGCGTCGCCGGCCATCACGACAGTGACATCGATGCCTTCGTTGTGCTCGTGCTCGATCAGATGCACCCGCGCATTCGTTGCCGCCAGAGCTTTGACGGTTGCAATCGTACTGTCACTGCTGCAGTCATCGACGACAATGAGGCTGTCGACGAAATCCGGCATGGTCTCGATCACCTTGGTGATCTAGGTTTCTTCGTTGTGGCAGGGGACAACTGCGGCAACGGTCTTGTTCTCGTACATGTTTGCCTCAGGTATGGGCCCGCAGCATGAGGTAATCGATCTCGACGTCTTTGGTAAGCGGAATGATGTAGTTGCGATATATCGTCTGTATGGCTGCGGGATCGAGGTCGCCGCCGCCGACCGGTTCATCCGAAATGTCGCGCCCGTAGGCCGCTGCTTTGTGGCGGACGCGTTCGAGGACGTCGGCTTCGATCTCCGGCTTGGTCAGTCGATCCAGGATGCCCGCGCGGTCGTCGGCCACGACCAGCTCGGTGTATGGCCCGGTTTCTGCCTGGTACTTGCACTCGGCGACATACTTGCCGTAATGGATGCGTTTGGACAGCGCCTGCAGGCAGGCGACATCGCAGGTGGCGCTGGACCCGTAGTGTCCGTCGTCGCCGGGTGGGCAGATAGCCGGCAGGATGTTTGCCCGATAGATCTGGCGGATGCGGTCGTTGACGTTGATTCCGGTATCGAGGATACGGGCCGGATACGCCAGCGACGGCAGTATGGGTTCCGGCAGGTCGCCGAAGAACGCATGTTCGTCCGGGCTGGTGTAGCGGCGCACCCGCGCATGTATGTGCTCGGTCTGCTGCAGCAGGTAATCAGAGAAGCTGCCATCGAAATCGGGGATCGCGATGGCACCTGGCTCATAGATCGGCGGGTTGTGACAGAACTGGGCGCGTTCGATCATGGAGAAAATGATCGTCTCTTCTTGCCGGATCAGAGTACTTCGAAGGTCGGTGAGTTTTAGAGATTCCATAGTCGATCGGACGTGTGGTTACTCTCCAGACTGCGGCTTACCAGGTACAGGCATGCTGATTGCACAACACAAAGGTATCTTATTGTAGTGAGCCCCGTGCAATCGGCAAGCGCCCGCAGGCTATTGCTTGCGCAATACATCCCAGTTGTCGGGAACCGCGGTGGACAGATGACCGAATGTCTGCCAGTGACGCGAGTTGCGACATGATTGACTGGGCAATTGTCGAAGAATACGGATCGTCGCCGATTGCTACGGATAAGGTATCTTGCATTGTCTGCATAATCCCATTTCATTTGACAGGCCCAGGCGGCGGTGTCACTTGTCGAGCGCTGTGCCGATCGTTTCACCGACGTGTACCAGCGTTTCGAAACCGTTCGCACTGTGTTTGATCAGGTCTGGGGCGAGCCGCACCTGGCCGTGCTCCAGCAGCAGCACGATGGTCGAGCCGCCAAACTCGAAATAGCCGCGCTCCTGCATCTTCTTTACTGAAGTGTCTTCGAACGTCCACACGATACTGCCGACACCGAAAGCGCCGATTTCGATCATCGCGACACGGCCGAACTGTGGTGTGTCCAGCAGCGAATAGCAACGCCGGTTCTCGCAGAAAATTTTGAGGCCAAGTGCCAGGGCCACCGGATTGACGGAGTGATACAAGCCGGGGATCTGCCGGTCATCGACGATACGGCCGTCGCATGGGAAATGGAAGCGGTGATAATCGGCCGGGCACAGCCGTATCACTATTGCTGTGCCGTTGTGAAAGGCGCTGGCGTCTTCCAACAGCAGTTCGTCGACAGTGTACGGGCGCCCCTTGGCGGGGATTACCGTGGCGCCTTCGAGACTGGGATAAACGAGGATGCGTCCATCTGCCGGCGATACCAGGGCGGTCGGAGCGGCGTCGAACGGGCGGCATTCGAGATTGAGATGGCGCGTGAAAAAATCGTTGAACGAGGCGAAAGTATCGACGGCGTCGCGAAACGCCGACGGATCGATGTCGAGCTGGTCGATCGTGCGTTGGACACGGCCGCGCGAGAAGTGAGACTTGAAGTAAACGCTGAGCAGCCGGCTGGCCCATGAATGACGGAAGACCAACGATGTCGGTCCGCGGCCGCCAGCCTGCTGGTAGGCGAATTTGATCATGCCTTCGCTGAGCACCGTCTCGCGGCACAGCTCACCGGTGTCACGGCGATAATAATAAATGTCACTCGATTCTGACATGATGCATCCGGACGACGGTATTATCTATCTTGCTGAGGTCGATTCGACCAACAGCTACTGCATGCGTGAGGCAGCTTCGCTGGCCAGCGGCACTTTCGTTGTGGCGGACAGCCAGACAGCAGGCCGCGGCCGTTTGGGACGCGCCTGGCATTCCCCGCCGGGCTGCAACCTGTATGTCTCGATCATCCTCAAACCACCTTTCCAGCGGCTCGATCCGGCCGTGTTGCCGCAGATCGCGTCGTTGGCTGCATACAATACGGTGCAGGACTACGGCGTCCAAGGCGTCTGGATCAAGTGGCCGAACGATGTTTATGCCGGTGACCGCAAGCTTGCCGGCGTGCTGACCGAGAGCCGCATTGTTGCCGGTGCCGTCGAGGCGGTTGTCACAGGTATCGGCATCAACCTGAATATGTCGCCGGCAGAACTCGCTGTGATCGACAAGCCGGCAACTGCCGTTGGCGCCCACCTCGACCGCGACATCGACCGCGACGACTGCCTGCAGCGGTTGGCCGGATATTTCAACGCTGCCTGTGCCACCTGCCAGAGCCACGGCTTCGAACAGATCTATGCCGAATGGTGCGATGCCAGCGGCTTGGTCGGCCGTCGGGTCAGCATCAACGGCGCTATGGCGAGCGTTACCGGTATTGTCCGAGAGTTCGCGATCGATGGCAGCATCGTGATCGTCGATGAAACCGGCGTGCCGCAGACAGTTCGCAGCGGTGATTTGACGTTGATACTGCTGTAGCCGAAGAACGTTTGTTCGGAAAACTGCGCATCACTGAGTGCACCGGGACCGGACTGCAGGAATCTTGACTCGCCGAGCTACCGTCCGTCGAATCCGCAATCACTCAACGCGTGTGGCTACCGAAGATTGCACTGCCTGAAAAAACTAAAAGGCCGGCAACTTGGGTTGCCGGCCTTTTGAGATGGACATACTGAAACGACTTATTTTCTTCCGTTTACAGCATCCTTGAGGCCTTTGCCGGCGGTGAAGGCAGGGACTTTGGCGGCAGCGATCTTGATCGATTCACCAGTCCGGGGGTTACGACCCGTACGCGCCTTGCGTTTGCGAGTCTGGAATGTGCCGAACCCGGGGATCGCGACTTTCGTCCCTTTCTTCAAGTTCTTGGTAATGGTGTTGATGACGCTGTTGAGGGCGTCGCCCGCTGCTTTCTTGGAGATTCCTGCGTCTGAGGCGACGGCGTCGATGAGACTGCCTTTGGTTACATTTTTTGCTGCCATGATATAATGCCTTTGGATTGGGGTTGAAAATTGGTCCCGCAGTCGGAACCTGCGAATAAGAATTGATTATTCACTACAATCGCGGACCTATAGGCTGCCCTCCCTAAGAAGTATAAATTACAGTTCCAGTGATTGGCATGTCAGGCTTATACGTACTGTCCCGACACCATAATTTGTCAAACTACCTGATAATGTCAATGAGAGATCATGCATCATGTGGATGACGCTGGCGCATTTCAGCCTGCATCAGCAACCCTGAGGCTGGCGGATGCCGATGAAACAGTAAATATGTATTCATTGAATTTACAAATGGTTATGAAGCATGAATCGCGCAAACGTACGTGGTATAAGGTTTTCGTTGATTTAATGGATTTTTTTTGTAAAAATCTCGGAATTTAGGTAATGGTAACCCTATGATGCTGCCGCAATTCCATATTTTTAGTCTGAGTCGACCCACGGAAACCCGCGAAATTAAAAGGGTTTTTCGCCGAAAAAATCGCGGATTCCCTTATCAGGCGGGGTTTTTCCGATGGTCGGATTCGGTCATGATTCACAAGAATATCAGTTGGCAACGATACCCCGATCTCTATCACTGGAATTGGTTAGACATCTTACTACATACGACCTTAAAAGGGGACAGAAAGGTGAACTCCGGCATCCCGATCTTGACTCTCGAGAGGTGTTGGTTATCTTTGGCGCCTTGACTCACGCTTGGCAGGAGGAACACCAATGGCAGGCATGCACCTGAAATCCGCATCTGAAACAAAGTATGATTGTATCTCGCTCGGCGAGGTCATGCTCCGTGTTGATCCGGGCAGTGTCCCAATGGCCCGTGCCCGTACCAGCGCGATCTGGCACGGCGGCGGCGAGACCAATGTTGCGGAGGGTCTGAGCTACTGCTTCGGTTTGCGTGCGGCGGTCATTACTGGCCTGGTAGACGACACTGTCGGCCGCAACATTGAGAATCAGCTGCGCGAGGCCGGTGTCGACACCACACACATCGTCTGGTTCAACACCAAAGGCGAAGGCAAGTTCAGCACCGATGCCAAAGGCTCGTTGCACAACGGCCTCAGTTTCACCTGGGCCGGCAAAGGCTTGCTGCCCTCGGTCACCGACTATTACCGGGCCCACACGGCTATCCGTGAACTCGGCCAGGGCGACATTGATTGGGAGCATATTTTCGGCGAGCTCGGCGCGCGCTGGTTTCATACCGGCGGCATCCTCACATTGCTGTCAGAGAAGACCGCAGCGATGGCCCTGGAGGCTATGGAGGCAGCCGGCAAGAACGGCACAGGCCGCTCGTTCGACCTGAACTACCGCTCGAAGGTCGAGCCCGACAAAGAACGCGCCCGGTCCATCAACCGCGAGATTGTGCCACACGTTGATTTTTTGGTCGGCAACCATGACGATTTCGCGGACGCTCTTGGTTACGATACGAGGGAACTGGCGAAGGACGCAAGCTTTGAAGAATGGCTGGACGCCTACACCGATACGCTGCGCACCGTTTCGCAGGCCTATCCGAACCTCATGTATATCGGTACGCAACTGCGTGGGGCACTTTCCGCTGACCGTATTAACTGGGGTGCCGTGCTGTATGACGTAGCCGACGATTCGATACACCGCGCAACCGTCCGGGAGAATGTTGAAATTGCTGATCGCACTGGTGGCGGCGATTCCTTCTGCTCCGCCGTGGTCGCGGCGCTGCTCGACGGCAGATCGGCTGCGGACGCAGTCCAATGGGGTGCCGCGCACGGCATCCTGGTGCAGGAGACACCGGGCGACACGACCATGGTGACGCGCAGCCAGATCGAGGCGGAAATTGTCCGTGCCGCCAAGGGCGGTGGTGTCAGCGCCCTGCGTTAGTGCCTTGTTACTATCATTACGCTGACATGGCCCCATGCCTGAATCTTCAGTCAATTCCCAATCCCGTGACCTGACAATGGCGGTACAGAGAATCCATGTTGTTGTCTCCGGTCGCGTGCAGGGTGTCGGCTACCGGTACTTCTGCCAAATTACGGCGCAGGAGCTCGGCCTCATCGGCTGGGCCCGCAACTGCGCCGACAGCAGTGTCGAGCTCGAGGCCCAGGGTGTCGCGACGGCGCTCATCGCGCTGCAGCAGCAACTGTCGGACGGCCCGTCAATGGCCAGGGTCAACCGTGTTGATGTCGAGACAATTGAACCGCTACCCGACGAAACGCAGTTTCGCATCCGTTATTGATGGCTGACAAGACGCTGTCCATCGTCATCCCGTTGTACAATGAGGAAGCTACGATCACGGAGCTTCTCGACCGGGTGCTTGCCGTTGACCTGCCGATAGGCCGGGAAATCATTATCGTCAACGACGGTTCCACGGACGACAGCCGCGGTTGCGTCGAAGCGTGGCAGGCCCGATTACCGGCAGACACTGGTGCGATGGTACGGGTCATCGACAAACCGAACGGCGGCAAAGGTTCGGCGGTCCGTGCCGGCATCGCGGTTTCGAGCGGCGACGTTGTCATCATTCAGGACGCCGACCTTGAGTACGATCCGCAGGACTACCGCCGGTGTATCGAGCCGATTCTCGCCGGCCGTGCCAGTGTCGTTTACGGTTCGCGAGAGCGTCTGGCGGAGAACCGCATGCATTCGTCGCTGGCCTTCTATGCCGGCGGCCTGGCAGTCACCTGCTGGATGAACCTGTTGTATGGGGCCAGCATGACCGATGAGCCGACCTGCTACAAGACCTTCGATGGCCCGCTGATCCGCACGCTGCCGTTCACAGGCGACCGTTTCGAATGGGAACCGGAGATTACTGCAAAACTGCTGCGCCTGGGGTATGACATTGCTGAGGTTCCGGTCAGCTACACGCCGCGCAAGATTGACGAAGGAAAGAAGATAGGCTGGCGTGACGGGGTCATGGCTTTGTGGACGGCACTTTCCTGGCGGCTGCGCCCGATGGGCACGGTTCGTCAGAGGATGGCGACACTGCCGGCTGCAGCGGCTCGGCAGAGGACCGGGTCCTATGCCAATCGGCTGCTGCTGGCGGTGATGGCGGTCGCTTTGTTGCTGCGCTTGGCCTTGGCGTTGCCGGCCTTTGGCAGTACGCAGCGGTTCATGCGTCCGGACTCGAAGACCTATCTCAATCCCGCCCAGGCGCTGTTGACCGACAATGCACTTATGGAAGCGCCCGGATCGTCCGTACCGGCGACGCTGCGCACGCCTGGCTATTCGGTGTTCCTGTCGTTCGTCCTGGGGATCACCGGTAACGCCGGCACTGTCGCTGCCGATTACCGACTGCCCGTGCTGTTGTTCTGTGTACTCAGCGTTCTCGTCTGTGTGCCGATCTTCCGGGCCGGACAGATGTTTGGCGGTACCGGTGTTGGTACCCTTGCTGCAGCGTTGTACGCCACCAATCTGACCAGCATCGCCCACGCCCCCATGTTTCTGTCGGACACGCTGTTTACATTTGTAGCGGCGTGGATGTTCTATTGTTTCACGCGGTTTTATTTCAAGGAGCGACTGATCGATCTGTGGCTGGCAATCGGTCTCAACGGTATTGCCACGCTGATCAAGCCGATCGGGATCACGTGGATCGTGCCGTGTTGTTTTCTGGTTCTGATCTTTGCCCGGAAGTCGTGGGCGAAGCGGTTGCTTGGCGTGGTCGTTTGCGTCGTAGTGTTTCTTGCTGTCATCACCCCGTGGATGTTCCGAAACCAGCAGGCTGGTGCCGGCTTCCGCTTGGGTAGCAATATCGGCAAGACGCTCTACTACCACAATTGTGCGGCGCTGGTCTCCGTGTTGACCGGCGAATCGGCAGAGGTGCTGCGCCAGCGCTGGCAGGCGGAGACAGCAGCCGTTTTCGCAAATGACCCGGCCTACGCCAGCATTGATGCACAGACCGGATACCTGCTGGACAGGGCCCGGCCGATCATCCGCGACAATCTGTGGCAATACACGTGGCTGCACTGTCAGCCGCCAATCCTGCTTCCCGACGCTCCGACGTTTCTTGAGCTGCTGGGGCTTACAGAGACGGGACAGGGGACGCTCGACGTCTTTCATCGTCAGGGGCTGGTGGCGGCGGTGAAACATTACTTTGGCGACCGGCTGTGGCTGCTGCTGCCGTTGGCGCCGTTGCTGGCGATTGTCGGCTTCACCTATCTCGGTTGTTTCCTGCAGCTCGGACGCTGGCTGTTGCAGCGCCAATGGTTTCTCGGGTTTTTCTTTCTCGCCTTCGTAGTCTATTACCTGGTTCTCCCTGGTCCCGTGCTGCTGCCGCGCTACCAGCTCCCCTGCCTGCCGCTGATGACTGTCATGGCGGGCATGTTCTGGCTCCGCCTTTGGCGGCGTTGGCGGCAGCGGTCGGAGGCTGTCCCGGCCACCTGACCGGCCCAAACTGATTTAACGGGATAAAGTCGTTCGCATGTCTATGTTTGAAATCATCGCAATCCTAGTCACGATCGCGGCGGTCCTCAGTTACGTCAACTATCGCTGGGTCCGCATGCCGACGGCGATTGGGCTGATGTTCATCGCGCTGCTGATCTCACTGGTGATTATTGCTTTGGGGCATTTCGGCATCGGTATCCGCGAGCGTGCCGAGTCGGTACTGCAGCAGATCGATTTCAGTGAGACGCTGCTGCACGGCATGCTCAGCTACCTGTTGTTCGCCGGCGCACTGCAGGTCCACTGGCAGGACCTGGCGAAGCAGAAGAAAGTGGTGGGGGTGCTGGCGACCATCGGTGTTGTCGGTTCGACCTTTATCGTCGGCAGCCTGGCCTACTGTTTTTTCAATGTGATCGGGTTGGAGCTGCGGTTCATCTACTGCCTGGTGTTCGGTGCGCTGATCACGCCGACGGACCCCGTCGCTGTCCTGGGTATTCTCAAGAAAGCCAAGGCCCCGAAATCGCTGGAGACGAAGATCGTCGGCGAATCGCTGTTCAACGACGGCATCGCCGTCGTTGTGTTTCTGGTGCTGCTGGGTATCGCGACTGGTGAGCACGAAGCGTCGTTGCAGCATATCACGGTGCTGTTCGTTCAGGAAGCTATCGGCGGTGCGGTGTTCGGGCTGATTGCCGGTTGGCTGACTTTTCTGATGATCCGCAGCGTCGACAATTATCAGGTCGAAATCCTCCTGACCCTGGCTCTGGTGACGGGCGGTTACGCGCTGGCTGCAGCGTTGCATCTGTGCGCGCCTATCGCCATAGTCGTCGCTGGTTTGATGATCGGCAACACTGGCCGCCGCACTGGCATGTCGGATAAGACGCGCGAGCACCTCGACAATTTCTGGGAGCTGATCGACGAGATTCTTAACGCCGTGCTGTTCGTACTCATCGGCATGGAGATGCTGGTTGTTTCGGCGACTGGCATGGCCCTGCTTGCCGGAGTGGTTGCCATCGGCATCACGCTGTTGGCGCGCTTCATCTGCGTCTCCGTCAGCGTGCTGCTCCTGGGCCGATCCCGGACGTTTTCCAGGGGCGCCATTCCGATCATCACGTGGGCCGGGCTGCGCGGCGGCATTTCCATTGCGCTGGTTCTGTCACTGCCGCCGAGCACCACGCGGGACGTCCTGCTGACGGCAACCTACACAGTGGTGGTTTTCTCGATTCTGGTGCAAGGCTTGACGATACGGCACCTGGTCACGCGCTACCACGCGCCGGTGCCGGCGTGACAACAGAAGCCAGACAGGAACTGAAGCGGGATACCGCTGCTCTCGGTATTTTGGCAGGGGTGATCCTCATCAGCTTTGCCGACCTGCTGATCGGCGATTCGACGGTTCTGTCCACCCGCTACTTTGATGTGCACCTGCTGTTCGCAGATTGGCGGCAACTGACTGCTTCCGAGCTGGCGGCCGGGAACCTGCCGCTGTGGAATCCGTACATCTTTGGTGGCGTGCCGCTGCTCGGCGGTTTCCAGGCGGCGGTGCTGTACCCGCTCAATCTGATCTACCTCCTGCTGTCCACAACGACAGCGATCAATTGCGAATTCATTCTGCACCTGATGATCGCGGGCGGCTTGACATACGGCTGGCTCGGGGGGCACGCGCTGCAACGTCCGGCGCGGCTATTCGGGGCATTGCTTTTCGTCTTCTCCGGCCCTGTATACACTCGCATCGCGGGCGGGCACCTGCCGCATCTCGACACCATCGCCTGGGCGCCGGGCATCCTGCTGGTTCTTGATCGGCTGCGAACACGCCCAACGGCGGTCTGGGTGACTGCCGGCGCGGTAATCGTGGCACTGCAGCAACTGGCGGGCTTTCCCGAGATCGCCTTCCTCACAGCCTTGTTCGCTGGAATCTACTGTGTCCTGACTGGCTGGGTGGCGAGCGCCGATATTCCCCAACGTCGTCGTCGTCTGCAGCGGTTAGGTCGTTCGCTGGGGCTATTCGCCGTTGTTTATCTGATTGGTGCGGGGCTCGCGGCCATCCAGATTCTGCCGGGTCTCGAGGCTGCCGCAGAATCCACGCGCAGCACCAGTGTCGACTATGCCACGGCATCTTCCTACAGTATTGGCTGGGATTCATTGGCAACGCTGGTCGTGCCATTTGTCTTTGGCGGCAGTAACGACGTCACCTACTGGGGACGATGGTACTTCCACACGAACTGTCTGTTTTTCGGCGTCTGCGGGCTGCTGCTGGCCACTTACGGGCTCACCTGCAAACGCTTGAAGTTCCGTACAGCGGTGATCGTCATCGTTGTCGGCGCGCTGGCAGTGGCGCTCGGCAGCGCGACACCGGTGCACCGGCTGTTGTACGACTGGCTGCCGATGTTCGGACGCTTTCGTGGCCCGGCCGACACGATGTTTGTTGCCCATCTTTTTCTGGCGCTGGCAGCCGCGGCAGGGCTGCAACGTGTATGCAGTGGTGCAGCTGAATCGATGAATTCGGACGCCGGCCGACTGTGGCGGTTTTCTGGCATAGGCATCGTCGCCCTGGCAGCAGCTGCCGGACTGGCTGCTGCTGCATTATTCGTTTCACCAGTCGCCTGGCGATCGGTCATTAGCAGTTTTGCCGAAAGCGGGCTGGCAACGTTGGGGCCGGAGGGATTTGCCCGCTCCGAGTTCGTTGTTCAGGCGATCGCGCTGACCCGCTCCTCGCTCACACAAGCCGCTTTGGTCGCCACGCTGCTGGGTTTGCTCTTCAGCCTGAACCGGGCACGCCGATGGTTGCCGGCTGCGCTTATGATCGTCGCCGGGCTCGAGTTGGCCCACTTTTCATGGCAGGCCCGGCGTCAATTTGCGGAAGATGACTTGCCGCTGCCGGCGTTGATGACCGCACAATTACAGGACGTCATCGGCGATGCACGCGTACTGTTCATTGACAGCGTTCTGAGCAACCGGAGCATGGCCAATGGCTGGCACGGACTTTGGGGCTACGGCCCGGATGTTGCGCGGCGCTACGCGGAACTTGTCGATGCCACACAGGGAAACAGGATGGCAAGGGTTGATGAATACCTCGACGTCAGACGCATTCATCGCTTGTTCGCGTTGTTACGACTGCGATATGTGATCGGGGCGCCGCAGCACGTCATTCCGGGCGCAACAGAGGTGTACGCCGACGAGCAGTACAAGGTATTTGAACTCTCCGGTGCATTGCCGCGCGCCTTTGTGCCGGCGACTTGGGAAATTGTGCCCGACAGTGAAACAGCATTGAACCGTCTGACTGCGCCGGATTTCGATCCTTCAGCAAAAGCGATCGTTACGGCCGGGGATAGGCCGGAATCATTGCCGGAGCATCCACCAACCGTGGTCACGGGCGGAATCGATATATCTGCGGTACCCGATTACAACAGGCCGACGATTCGTTGTACGGCTGGTGAACCAACGCTGATTGTCGTGACGGACAGCTATCGCCGCGGCTGGCGAGCTGTCGATCCTGACACGGGAAAAGCGTACGACGTGTTCCCGGTCAACCATGCCCTGATCGGGGTCCTGGTCAGTGCGGGCACGCATACGTTTGAATTGCGCTACGAACCGGAAAGCCTTGCGACCGGCGCGAAAGTAAGCTCGGCGACGGCCGTCGCCTTGATCGTCTTACTGATTGTGCAGCTGTTCCGCCGGCACCGTCGGCGTGTTGCCAGGGAAGGCAGCACGGCATAAATCAGATCTCGGCAGGCGGAGTTCAACGGAACGAAATAAGCCGTCAGTCAGCCGATCGTGGGGATGTCTACGTCTTTGTTGTCGGGAAGGAATTCTTCGACGAATGCTTTTTCAAAATCGTAAATATCGCGAAAGTCGTTGATTGTGTCTTCATCACTGGCACCAAGGAGATTGTGGCTGACCATGCTGAAGACGATGTTGCCGAAGTCTTCCGTGCAATGGATGCCCCACTCGCCGAAGACCAGGCGCGACATCGGTCCGAACTGGGCGAGGGCGTGCCGACGGATGCCGTCGAGCAGTTCCTTACCAGTGATGTGCTGGTTATCACCGACGCCACGACGCTTGAGCCGACCGGCCGTGTAGGTAACGGCTTCCTGGATGAAGAAATAAGCTTCGGGGGTGTACCGTGAATCGTCTGCGACGATTCGCCGGACACCTTCTAGGTACGTTTCATTGACGCCCATACGCGGTCCTTATTCTATAGAAATTTTATATAACAGTATCTTCCGTTCATCAAGATAAAAGTGATTACACCTGCGATTCCTGCAACCTTTTTCGGATCGTATCTGCGAGGGACTGGCGCTCGGCGGCCGGCAGTTCGTCAAGGCTGCGCCAGCCCCAGTTGAAACCGTCGGTGGGCAGACGCGGGACGATGTGCAAGTGACAATGCGGCACTGTTTGGCCGGCACAGGCGCCGTTTGCCAGATGCAGGTTGAAGCCGTCGCCGTCGACAACACGGCTGATGTGCTGTGCCAGCTTGGGTGCCAGGCTGATCATCCGCGACAGGCAGTCCGCGGGTACAGTCGTCACGCTGGTGTGGTGCTCTTTCGGAATCAACAGGGTGTGTCCGGGATTGACCGGCGCGATATCGAGAAATGCCAGTACCAAGTCGTCTTCGAACAGGACTGTGGCGTTGATCTCGCCTCCGACAATACGGCAGAACGGGCAATTGTTCACGGATGCTCTATTCTTCGGCAGCGGGCTCGGTGTCTTCGTCTGCTACCCTCGAGCTGCTATCGCCTGATTTCGTGATTTCAACAATCAGTATGCGCGAGAGGTTCTGGCGATGGCCCTTCTTGCGCTTGTACCCTTTACGGCGCTTCATCTTGAACGCGATGACTTTCTTGCCTCGCCGCTGCTCGACAAGCTCGCCGGAGACACTGGCTCCTGCGATGTTGGGTGTACCGATGTTAACGTCGGCGCCCTCGCCAATTGCCAGTACCTGGTCGAACCGCACAACGTCGCTGTCGTCGACGTCGAGGGTTTCTACATCCAAGACGTCGCCCGGTGAAACTTTGTACTGTTTACCGCCAGTCTGAATAATTGCATACATGTTATACTGCTCCTGTGAAAGAGAGTTGGCGGGCTAAGCGCCCGCATCCCCAATTGATGACCCTTGGCCCGGCAGCAATGGGCACAGATCACGGGAGTTGGGTTAATGAGTTGGTTAATGTAGTACAGGCCGAAGCGCTGTCAAGAGTATTTGGTGGCTTCTTCGTTTTCCTGATCGACAGGCTCGTCCAGTTCGTCCTGTGCCAGGATCGAGACGAATTCACTGACATTAAACGTCACGATTTGGTCATTTCGGGTGACCGCGTCGGTACAACTTCGAGCAGGCAATCCGCGTCGATGACGATTTCCAGCCGGTCGGTGGCTTCGAAGCTCCATTCCACGCGGATCGGTCCGTGTTTCGTGGGAATCTGTGCCTGGACCCATTCGGTGGCGTTCAACAGTGGGTTGAAATAGGCCTGTCGCGCGCCCGGTGAAGCTGGACGTATGCCAACGATCTCTTGGATCAGGAAATAGTTCGATGACAGCGCGGCGCCGGTGCAGTGACAGCCGTGCCCGGTGTTGCCGGCGTTCTGATTGCACAGGGACCGCCAGGTGGTTACGCCCTCCTGCGGCACGCTGCCCCAGTCGTAGCACATGAAATCCAGTCCCCATTCCCGCTGGTCGCAGCTGAAGGCGGTCTCGAGCAGGAAGTACTTGAAGTAAGCGTTGTCGAGCGTGACGTCCTCCGGTGTTTCGTAAAACGGCGCATAGGCGAACAGCAACTTCTCGAAAATTTCCTGCGGTATGTCGGGGTGGGCGATCACGGCGCAGATCGCCAGAATGTTGGTCTGCAAGGAGCAGCGTTCGCCCTGGCGGCCGGGGACGCCAGCTATCGGCGAACAGTTTTTTTTCGTTGTTCCAGGTCAATCCCCTATCTTGTAGGCAAAATTTGATGCACGCTGGAGGCAGGTTTCGGCTTTTTCTTCTTCGCCGATATAGTCGAACAACCACTTGCCGCGCAGCCGCGAGTGACAGTACAAAGCATTGAGCGCCGTCGGAATCCCACAGCGGTCAATCCCGTCGACATCGATATCGATGTATTCATTGACCGCCATGTCAGGATCGCCCAGGACGTTGAGTGTCGGATCGATGAGGCTGTCGAAGTAGTCGAACAGGTCTTTGAAGTTTGCCGCAAACCCCTCGGCCAGCGCCTTCTCTCATCCGTATGCAGCACATGCTTTTGCAGCCATACCGGTTGCCGCAGCGCATGATCGTCCCGGCGGACGGCGTCGTCCGTTGGTGCCATCGCACGGAATTCACCGGTCGGCAGTTGGGCCTCGGCAAATTCACGCAACCCCTTGGCAGACAGGGGGAAGTCGCCGAGTAGAAAATTGCTGGCGATCGCCTGGATCATGGCGTTGCCGAGCAACTGCCCATCGATGCCGGTGCCGGAGTCGCGGTAGGTGTAGTCGTAGGTTGCGTCCAGCCTATGGGCGCCGGTCATCCAAATGCTATTGAGCAGCTCGTCCGAACTGTTAAAACCACCGGGATTCGTGAAGGAAAAGCTGACTTTACGTATGCCGGTGTTGGTGATGCTGATCGCATCGCGTGTACGCCGGGCGTAGATCATGATATAGATGCAAATAAACAACCGCACTGCAAGAAAATACAATGTAGAGGCGGTGCCTACGATGCCACTGTAGCAGAGAAGTCGGTCAAAACTGTATAGCCCTAAGCGTCCGGCAATTCCCGCAACACAGTATTTAATCCTGAAAACGACTTCTTGATGACGTATACCTTGGTTCGCGGCGCGCCCGTGATTTCACCAATTTCCGCCATCTTCCCCACGTGCAGCAGCGGCACATCGAACTTGTCACAGTCGATCGCCAGCTTGCCGGCAGCGTGCCGCGACAGATCCTCGGTTGCCCACACCAGGCCCACGAGCCCGCGCTTGCCGAGGTTGAACAGTTTGTCGCGGCCCAGGACCACCTGCTTTCGGCGGATTCCCAACTGCACACGTTTTGCCAGGTCATTCAGATCCATTTCCATCCATGAATATACTCCGCTGGACCTTGGTTCACATTCCAGTATATTGGCGAACAGATCCTCTGTGGTCATATAGTGGACTTTCCGCGACCTGGACCAAGAAAAAAGATACACAAGGAGACGGTCATGGCTTACGATGTGGAACTGGTGCTCGATGCTAAAGCGCGACTCGGCGAAGGGCCGATATGGGATCATGTGAACAACGTGCTGCTATGGGTCAATATCCTCGAGAACGAAGTACATATATACGATCCCGCCACCGGCAACGACCGCCATCTCGTTTTGCCTGCCATGCC
>Ga0209403_10001253_pt1 | contig 33385 bp, 31 predicted proteins | sample ArcticOcean_MG_C_8_FD_187440 | JGI IMG/M metagenome (GOLD analysis project Ga0209403, IMG submission 187440) | Marine microbial communities from western Arctic Ocean - ArcticOcean_MG_CB11_86 (SPAdes) (version 2) | ecosystem: Environmental > Aquatic > Marine > Oceanic | place: Arctic Ocean...
TAGGTGACAATTTTTATGCCAATCGGAATAATATGACAAATTGTCATATTATTATAATATAGTAAACTTTATGGCAGGTTTAAATTAAGAATCGATTAATTTTTGAGATTTTTTTCTAGATCTCTTCAATGGTTTTTTTAAAGATTTTTTACTAACATTTGAAATAATGGGTAAAAACTCTAGATTACCATGAATTGAGTCAATTTTTATGCCTTTAGCATTTGAGAATGCTTTGCCTAGTAGCAACTCTGAAAGTGGATTTTCAATCAAAGATTGTATTTCACGGCGAAGAAATCGTACACCATATTCTGTATTAAAACCTTTTTCAGTTATTAAAACTTTTGCTTTTTTGGTTACAGTCAAACTTAAACCAATATTACTTAAGTTTTCACGTAAATCAACTAATTGTAAATCAGTAATTTTCATGACATTTTCTTTAGTTAATGGATGATAAACAATTGTTTCATCTAAACGGTTTAAAAATTCCGGGTTAAATACGCTACTAACTTTTTCAAGTATTTTATTTTTTATAGAATCATAATTTTTATCATCGGAATATTCTGAAAAACCAAATAAACTACCCCCTCGAATTTCTTTAGTCCCAATATTTGATGTAAGAATAATTATAGTATTTCTAAAGTCAACCTTACGGCCAATACCATCGGTTAATATACCTTCATCAAACAATTGAAGAAGAACATTGAATATATCAGGATGAGCCTTCTCAATTTCGTCAAATAAAATAACAGAATAAGGGTTTCTACGAACTTTTTCTGTTAATTCCCCACCTTCTTCGTAACCAACATATCCTGGAGGTGCACCAATCATACGAGACACGGAAAATCGCTCACCATATTCACTCATATCAAGTTTAATTAAAGCCTCATTGTGACTGAAAAGATAGTTAGCTAATACTTTTGCAGTTTCTGTTTTACCCACGCCCGTAGGACCCAAAAATAGAAAAACTCCAATAGGCCTTTCATTTCTTTTTAAACCTGCTCTAGAACGCTGAATGGCTTTACTTAAACTTTCTATAGCTTTACTTTGACCTACAATATGCGCGGACATCTCAGTTTTCATTTTTAATAGCTTTTGGCCTTCTGATTCAGCTACTTTCCTTACTGGAATCCTTGTTATCATTGATACAACATCAGCGATATTATCTTCTGTTACTTTGATAGGATTTAATGCTTCCTCAACCTGCCATTCTTTTTGTAAACTTTTTAATTTACTAATTAATTTTTGTTCAGTATCACGTAAATTAGCTGCATCTTCAAATTTTTGTTCAACAACAACACTATCTTTTTTTAATCTAACTTTTTCAATCTCTAGTTCTAGATCTATAACTTCTTGAGGAACTTTTATATTTAACATATGAGCTCTTGAACCAGCTTCATCCATAATATCAATAGCTTTATCTGGTAAAAATTTATCAGCAATGTAACGATGTGATAAATGAACACATGCTTTAATAGCTTCTTCTTCATAAATAACGTGGTGGTGATCCTCATAACTAGGCTGAAGGCCTTTTAAAATAGCTATAGATTCATTAGTAGAAGGAGGTGAAACATTTACTTTTTGAAACCGACGATCTAACGCACCATCTTTTTCAACGTGCTTTCTATATTCATCAAGTGTAGTAGCTCCTATACAATGAATATCTCCTCTAGCTAAAGCTGGCTTAAACATATTTGAAGCATCTAATGAACCTGAGGCACCACCTGCACCAACAATAGTATGCAATTCATCTATAAATAAAATTAGATCATCAGTTTTCTCTAATTCCAACATAACTGTTTTCATTCTCTCTTCAAATTGACCTCTATATTTAGTACCAGCTACTAAACCAGCTAGATCTAAAGATAGAATTCTTTTATTATATAATAGCCTAGGAACGTCTTTTGTAATAATTTTTTGAGCAAGGCCTTCTATTATCGCAGTTTTACCGACTCCTGGCTCACCAATTAGTACAGGATTATTTTTTTTCCTACGCGACAAAATTTGAGCAACCCGTTCAATTTCATCTTGCCTTCCAATAACAGGATCCAATTCTCCATTTTCAGCCATTTCTGTGATATTTCGAGAAAAGTGGTCTAAAGCTGGCGTTTTAGACTTAGATAGCTTTTCTTTTCTTTTAGGTTGACTGATTTCTTCATCTTTTTCCGAATCATCCTTTACAAGTTCTACGACACCATCATAATGCAAATTATTAGAATTTAAAACCTCAAATGCTATACCATCAGTTTCTTTTAAGATAGCAAGCAATAAGTGTTCATCATCTGCAATAGTCGCACCCATAGCAGCAGCTTCATTAAAAGCATTCCTGAGTATGCGTTCTGCTCTGCGTGTTAAAGGTAAATGACCAAGCGTCATGGTTCCACCTGAAGTTTTAATTAGATCTTCAATCATTGCTTGAATATCTTCAATGTCACAATCATATATATCAAAAATTTTTGAGCCAAGGCCAGAGTTTAATCGAAGAAGGCCAAGTAATAAATGCTCTGACCCAACATAACTATGACCTAAGCGTATAGCTTCTTCTTTGGCAGATTTTAAAATATTTTGAACACGTTTGGAAAAATTTTCTTTCATACTACTTTAAAGTTAAACAGTGCAGGGAAAAGTTCAAACTCTATCTATTAAAGATAATAAACTTTTATCTAAGTTGTATTGTTTATTGCCTATAGAGGCCACAACTGGATTATGCGTAGTAACAACAAAAGCTTGATTGAAATCTTTATTAATTTTTTTAAACAAATTAACTAATTTATCAGCATTTGATTTATCAAGGTTTCCAGTAGGTTCATCAGCCATGATTAGTTTAGGATCATTCATTAAAGCTCTTACCACAGCAACTCTCAATCTTTCTCCACCTGAGAGTTGAGATGGGAAATGGTCAAATCGGTTTTCCAGCCCCATATAAGCTAACAGATCCCTTCCTTTATGTAATTTTCCAGACCCACCATTAATTTGATTAGGGATTAATACATTTTCAATTGCAGTAAATTCAGGTAATAAATGATGGAATTGGAATACAAAACCTAATTGCCTATTTCTTATTTTTGATATCTCAGTTGAAGAAAGAGAAGTAGTGTCTTTACCATTAATTAATAGTTCCCCGCTATCTGGTTTATCTAAAGTGCCTAAAATATTTAACAATGTTGATTTACCGGCACCACTAGGACCCATAATAGTGATCATATCTCCAGAGTTAATTATTAAAGAAACATCTTTAAATACAGATAAAAAATTTTGCCCATTCTTAAATGACTTAGATATGTTTTTTGCTTCCAAAATCATTTTTCTAAATACACAGCCTCCAAGGTTGAAATCATAGTTGCTCTTTTAGCTGCTATCATTACTGATAAAATAACCATTCCAAATGAAATTGATAGGATAGTAATAATATCATAAAAGTAAATATTCATCGGCAAGAATGGAATAAAATATATATCCTCAGGTAATGGAATTAATCCAAAAGTATTTTGAAGTAAAATAAATAAAACTCCAATTAATAAACCTGTAAAAATACCAATAGCTCCAATCATAACCCCTTGGTTTATTATTATAGATCTAACAACTTTTTGAGAACAGCCCATAACTTGAAGAATTCCTATTTGTCTTACTTTTTGTGCAGAAACTAAAATTAATGTAGTAATTAAGTTGAAGCAAGCTACTACTATGATCAGGCTTAAAACAAAAAGAGCCCCAATGCGCTCAAACCGCATAGCACTAAATAATTCACTGTGTAAATCAGTCCATTTTTTGACTGTTACTGCAGGAAAGTTGCTTTTTATCATATTGGCTAATATATCAATATTTGTATTTTCTTTTAATCTAACATCTAAACCATCAGGACCATTTTTACGTAAAAATAACTTTTGGCCGATATCCTTTGGTATAAAAGCAACTTTATCATCAAAGTCTAGTACTTGAATACTAAATATTCCGCCGACTATACATTGAGCTTGAATTGGCAAACCCCAAGCCGAGCCATTATCAATTGGGCTCAAAAGCCTTACTGCATCACCTAAATTTAAATTTAAACGCCTTGCTGTCATCTCACCTAAGAAAACTTGCGGAGAATTAGAAAATTTTACCTGTTTAATATTTAAATCATAAAATTCTGATATTTTACTAAGTTCTATTGATTTTAATTCTATCATTCTCTGCGTGTCATTTCTACCAATTAGCAATCCTTTCCTTTTTTGAAAAGACATTGTACTCTCAACATTGTTTAATGATAAAATGTAAGACTCTAACTTATTCCAATCTTTAACCTTTGTAACTCTAATATCACCTTCAAAACCTACAATTCTATTTATAACTCTCGATTCAAATCCATTTAATATTGATATAGATAAAATCATTGCTATGCAACCAATAGTTAAACCAATAATAGATATCCAACCAGTTAAACGACTGGGGCCAGATCCTTTACCACCCAGCATAAATCTTTTTGCAATTTTCAGTGGAAAGTTCATTCGTATTTCAATGCTTTAGATGGTTCTATTTTTCCAGCTCTTAAGGAAGGCCATAAGGATGCAAATACACAAACTACGCTTACCGTTATAGAAACAATTAATATATTTCCAAAATTAACATCTAATGGAATAAAATCCATAAAATAAACATCTTCAGGAACTTGGATAAATTTATAAGTATTTTGTATCAATGCTAGCAAAAATGCTAATGATGAGCCAATTAATGAACCAGCTAAACCAATTATCAATCCTTTAATTAAGAAAATTTGATTTAATTTTTGTTTACTAAGTCCAAGTGATTTTAATATACCAATTTGCCTAGTTTTATCAATTGTTATCATTGCTAAAGCAGAAATAATATTTACTAAACCTACCAAAGTAATTAGTCCAAAAATTATTAAGATTGGAAGTCTTTGAATATCCATCCATTTAAATAAAGCCCTATTCTTTTCTTTCCATGACATAACCATTAATGGGTATGGAAGTTCATTGCTAAGTAATCTTGATAAAGATTTATAATTACTTGGATTGTTAAGATTTAATATATGCCCAGAGACTTTCTTCTCCATTGCAAATAAGCCCCTAGTATTTTCAATGCTTGTAAATGTTAATGAATTATCATATTCAGACATACCTGAGTGAAATAATCCCTTAATTTCAAACTTTTTTAACCTCTTATTGCCGCTATTCAATGTAAAAGCATCGAATAAAACAATCTCTTCTCCAATATTAAGGTTTAATTTTTCTGCTAAACTTTGACCTATGATGATACTATTTCTTTTTAAATCAAAAGTACCTTCAACCAATATATCTTTAATATAATTAACTCTCTTTGGCCCAATTCCTTCTAAAATTATTCCTTCAGCAGATTTGCCTTTCCTTAAAAGGGCTGGACCTTGAATAAATGCAGTATGACTTAAGTCACCTTTATATATATTCATTATACTATCTAAATTAGTTATGTTGGTTTCTATAGGTTCACTTAAGAAATGCGTAACGCGAATATGTCCATCAAATTGAGAAATTTTTTCAGATATTACCCGTTCAAAACCATTTAAAATAAATAAAGTTATAAGTAAAGCTGTTACACCAACAGCTAATCCAGCAATAGATAAAATACCAGCAATACGAGTAAAGCTACCTTTTCGATTCGAACTCAAATAACGAGTCGATATATAAAAAGGGAAATTCACAGGATATTATTCTTCAGATCGCATTGAAGGAAAAAGTATTACCTCTTTAATTGTAATATTTTCAGTTAGCAACATAACTAATCTATCAACACCAATTCCAACACCAGCGGTTGGAGGCATGCCACATTCAATAGCTTCAAGAAACTTCTCATCAATTGGATGAGCTTCATCATCGCCACCCGCTGCTAATCTTGCTTGCAATTCAAATCGATCTCGTTGATCAATAGGGTCATTAAGTTCTGTAAATGCATTTGCAAATTCAGCTCCGCCAATAAACAATTCAAATCTTTCAACAAGATTTAGATTCCCATTGCGATGTTTTTTTGCGAGTGGCGAGATTGCTTTGGGATAGTCTGTAACAAAAGTTGGTTCTATTAATTTTGGCTCAACCAGTTCGCTCATAAGTGCATCTAACATTTGTCCATAATTAAAATTGCTATCCACATCAACATGATTTGAATTACATACATCTCTTAACTTTTTTTCTGAAAAATCAGATAAATCTTCACCTGTTGCTTCATTTAACAATTCAAGTATTGGACGTCTCTTAAAGGGTTTAGAAAGGTCAATGGCCATTTCTCCCCATTTTATTTGAGTTTTTTCAATACTTTGTGCAACAGTACGTAACATATCTTCAACTAAATTCATATTATCTTCATAATCTGCATAAGCCCAATAAAATTCAAGCATCGTAAATTCTGGATTATGATTGCGATCCATACCTTCGTTTCGAAAATCCTTAGCTATCTCATAAACTCTATCAAATCCTCCTATGATTAGGCGCTTTAAATATAGTTCATCAGCAATTCTCAAATATAATTTTTGATCTAATGCATTATGATGAGTAGTAAAAGGACGTGCATTTGCACCTCCATAGATTGGCTGAAGGACTGGAGTTTCAACTTCTAAAAAATCCATTTTGTCCAAATAATTTCGAATACCTTTAATTATTATGGACCTTTTTATAAATATTTCTCTATTGTTTGGGTTGACTATTAAATCTAAATGACGGTTTCTATATCTATGTTCTTTATCAATAAATTCGTCATATGCTTCGCCTTCTTTTTCTTTAACAATAGGCAAAGGACGAATTGATTTACATAATATTGTCAATAGGTTAGTATGAATTGAAATCTCTCCAACTTTTGTTTTAAAAACATAACCTTCAATTCCAACAAAATCACCTATATCTAATAATTTAAAATTATTATAGTTTTCTTCACCAACATCATCTCGCTTAATAAAAATTTGAATTTTCCCAAATTGATCTTGTAAATGGAAAAATGATGCTTTTCCCATTTTACGTATTGACATAATTCGCCCAGCCAAAATAACATCCTTATTTTGGAGTTTATCAAAATTATGAATAATATCTTTACTAAAGTGATTAGGCGTAAATTTTTGAGGAAATGGATCAATTCCAGATTCTTTTATTTTTAACAGTTTCTCTTTTCGGTAATCAATTATTTGTTTTAAGCTTTTATGTTGTTCAGACATTTTTTATACTTTCTCTTTTTCTATATTTTTTCCCAATTGATTCATTAAAAAAGCTCGAATAAATTTATCAATATCACCATCCATGACGGCTGAAACATTGCCGCTTTCCTGTTTTGTTCTATGGTCCTTTACCATATTATATGGGTGAAAAACATATGATCTAATTTGGCTACCCCAAGCAATATCCATTTTTGAATTTTCTAAACTTTTCATTGCTTCTTTTTCCTTATCAACCTCCACCTGATAGAGCCTCGCTTTTAAAACCTTCATAGCTGACGCTTTATTTTTATGCTGACTTCTTTGATTTTGACACTGTACTACAATTCCCGATGGAATATGTGTAATTCTAATAGCTGAATCAGTTTTATTTACATGTTGACCCCCTGCTCCACTGGCCCGATAGGTATCTATTCTTAATTCAGTTTGATCTATTTCTATTTTAATTTCTTCCTCTGATGATGGATATACAAAAACTGAAGCAAAAGAAGTATGGCGTCTGCTGTTTGAATCAAATGGAGAAATACGAACCAAGCGATGAACTCCTGCCTCAGCTTTAAGAAGTCCATAAGCATAGTCACCTTTTATCTCCATTGTCAAATCTTTGATCCCTGCCTCATCGCCAGGTTGATAATCTAAAATATCTTTGTTAAATTTTTTTCTTTCAATCCAGCGGGAATACATTCTATAAAGCATTTCAGCCCAATCTTGACTTTCAGTACCACCAGCTCCAGGATGAATTGTAATGATTGCGTCTTGACTGTCTTCAGAGTCTCCAAGTATCATTTTTAATTCTAGGTCTTCAATAGTATTAATAAATTTTTCTAATTCATTATTTACTTCATCAAGTGAAGTGTCACCTAACTCTGCAAATTCTAAAAGCACTTCCACATCACCTTTGCTTAAATCAAGATTTTCCCATAATTTTATTTCTTTTTCTAATAATGAAATCTTTTTTAAATGGGCTGATGCAGAAATATTATCGTTCCAGAAATCAGGTGATGCAGAATTTTGACGTAATTTTTCTAATTTTTTTTGCTTTAAAGCAAAGTCAAAGGTACCTCCGCAATTCCAAATATTTTTTCTCTGCGCTCTTGTATCTATCTTTTAGATCAATCAATTCCATATATAAAATTTACATCAACCGTTAGGTCCTCATAGGTAAAATGTTTAAAATATCAAATCTAGTAATGTCATAATAGCTACGCCAAAAATTAACATCATTAGCTGGATGAAAGATTTTGATATTTCAGTATTGTGATGTAATTCTGGTATTAAATCTGAACCAGCAATATATATGAAACCCCCAGCAGTAAATGGAATTAATACATTGGTAAAACCATTGATACTTTTTCCCATTTGAAGTGCAATTAGAGCCCCACCTAAAGCAACTGATGCACTTAAAATATTAACTAATAAAGCTTTTTTAACTGAAAGCCCACCTTTAATCAATATTGAAAAATCACTTATTTCCTGCGGAATTTCATGAAAAAGCACTGCAACTGAGGTGGCAATACCTAATGGTATACTCGCAGAAAAACTAATCGCAATAAGGACACCATCAATAAAATTATGAATGGTATCACCAAAAATGTTCATTGGAACAATCGGGTGTAAATGCTCTTTAGTCGTAGGATGGTGACAATGCCTCCAACGAAAAAATTTTTCCATAATAAAAAAAGTCGAGAGTCCAGCTATTGTCCATAATGATACATATAGTGGCTTCATGTTTGAAGCATAAGCTTGAGGAAGTAGATGAATTAAAGCTCCTCCAAATAATGTTCCAGTTGCAAAACTAACTAAATAGGTTATCAGTTTATCTAATATTCTATTGGATAAAGATAATGTAATTAATCCAATCATAGAGATTGAACTAATAATTAGTACACTGATAATTGTATAGCTTAAAATGGACATTTATTCAAATAATTTCTTAATAATTAATCACCTGAGGCAATAAACATTCTATCATTTAAATATTTACGTAATCCAATTTCATCTACACTTATATGAGCTATTCTACCATCTTCAACTACAGATATTCTGGCTTTTTCTTCGGATATTAAAACTACAATAGCATCAGTTTCTTCAGATATCCCCAGAGCTGCGCGATGTCTTGTTCCCATCTCAGGATCTATCATATTACTTTCTGTAAGAGGTAGAATGCACATTGCAGCATCAATAATATCATTTTGTATAATTACAGCTCCATCATGAAGTGGCGAGGTTGGGTTGAATATTGATACAAGTAATGGAGCTGTAACTTCAGCCTTTAACTGTGTCCCTTGCTCTTTATAGGATCTCAAACCAGTCTCACGTTGTATAACAATTAAACCACCCCAATGTCTTTCTTGCAATTGAATTGATGCTTCAACTATAGATAAGATAGTACGAGACGTGCCAACTCGAAAAATTTTTTGAAAAAAACGTGTTTGCCCAACATAGATTAATAAACGTCTAAGTTCTGGTTGAAATAAAATAACAAACGCAACTACCCAAACCGTTTGAAACTGATTTACCAACCACGAAGAGGCACTTAATCCAAATGCATTAAATAGAAAAGATGATAACATTAATAAAATGAGGCCAGCAAGCATTTGACCTGCGCGTGTTCCTTTAAAATAAATATAAACTTTAAAGAAAAGCCAACTAACTAAAAGTAGGTCAATTAAATCAATTAGTGTAATGGTAAGAAAGCCTATTTGGAATAACACCATTTAATATTTACCTAAAATATTTTCTACAATTGATACTGTACGACGTGTTTCAATTACATCATGGACGCGTACAATCTTGGCGCCATTAATTATACCTACAGCAATTGAAGCCATAGTTCCTTCTAATCTCTCTTCAAGTGGAAGATTAAGTGCTTTTCCAATAAAAGATTTTCTTGATGGACCTAATAAAATTGGATATCCCATGGCTTTAATTTGCTTCAACTCACGGATAATTTCAAAATTATCTTCGACTTGTTTTCCAAAACCAATACCAGGGTCTAAAATAATCATATTTTTTACAATTCCAGCTTTACTAGCAATTTCAATTTTAGATTTAAAAAAATGAATTAAATCATTTATTAAATTATTATAAATAGGATTTATCTGCATATCTTGAGGTGAACCTTGCATATGCATCAAGATGATAGGTACTTTTCTAGTTGAAATAAGATTTGCCATATCTTGATCAAAAGATAAACTTGATATATCATTTACTATATCTGCACCAAGATCTAATGCGGTTTCTGCAACTGATGCTTTATAAGTATCAATAGAAATAAGACAATCTGATTGTTTTCGAATAGCTTTGATAACAGGTTTGACGCGTTTTAATTCTTCTTCCAAGGAGACTGCTTTTGCGCCAGGTCGAGTTGATTCCCCTCCAATATCAATTATATCTGCACCATCATGGATCATCTTAATAGCATAGTCGGCTGCTTGCTGAGCGCTAGTAAATTGACCACCATCACTAAATGAGTCAGGAGTTACATTCAGGATACCCATTATAAGGCTTTTAGAGGGAGAATTAAGCCAAGATTTAAATTGTATATTATTCAAGAACTCTTAAAGAGGCCTTTTCTACTTAATTTTACTTATTATTTTGTGGGTTTTTATATTTGAGGATCTACTTTTTGATTTTTTTATACCAGGCTTTTTTATTGAACCATTCTTTGATCGCTTAATACTTTTTCCTGCCATTACAGCTTCAACTTCTTTTCCATTAATCGTTTCAAATTCAAGCAAGGCCTTTGCAAGGTTATGAAGTAATTCGCTATTCTCATGCAAGGTTTTTTCTGCAGTAGATTGTGCTTTTCTTATGATTCTAACAACCTCTTCATCAATCATTCTAGCAGTAACTTCTGAAAAATCTCTATGACTCTGGATTTCTCTTCCAAGGAATATTTCTTCATTCTTTTTTCCAAAAGTCATAGGACCAAGAACATCGCTCATACCCCACTCGCAAACCATTTTCCTTGCAATTTGAGTGGCTTGTTCAATATCGTTTCCAGCACCTGTAGTTAATTCATTGAAAATTAATTCTTCAGCGGCGCGTCCTCCCATTAGAATTGCTAAACGACCTTCAATATAGTTTTTTGCATATCCATGCTTTTCATCAATAGGAAGTTGCATAGTTACTCCTAATGCTCGCCCACGAGGAATAATAGTTACCTTGTGCACTGGATCTGCACCTTTTGTCAATGCAGCAACTAAGGTATGGCCAGCCTCATGGTAGGCTGTAGTCTTCTTTTCATCTTCAGTTAGAACAATACTTTTACGTTGAACGCCCATCATTACTTTATCTTTTGCTTCCTCAAAGTCTACCATGTCAACTGAATTTTTTTTCTTTCTTGCAGCTAAAAGGGCTGCTTCGTTTACAATGTTTTCAAGGTCAGCACCTACCATCCCTGGAGTACCTTTAGCAATAGCATTTAAATCAATTTTCTTTTTATTTAAAACTATTTTTTTAGTGTGAATTTTTAGAATTCCTAAGCGGCCTTTTAAATCAGGCGCATCTACTACAACTTGTCTATCAAATCTACCAGGACGAAGCAAAGCAGAATCAAGAACATCTGGACGATTTGTAGCTGCCATTAATATAATATCTTCATTTGCTTCAAAACCATCCATCTCCACCAAAAGTGCATTCAATGTTTGCTCACGTTCATCATGGCCACCACCTAAGCCTGCTCCCCGTTGTCTACCGACTGCATCCAATTCATCAATAAAAATAATACATGGTTGATTCTTTTTTCCTTGCTCAAAGAGATCTCTCACTCTTGAAGCACCAACACCTACAAACATTTCCACAAAGTCAGCACCGCTTAAACTAAAGAAAGCAACATTCGCTTCTCCAGCTATCGCTCGTGCCAATAATGTTTTTCCTGTCCCTGGAGGGCCAACCAATAAAACGCCTTTCGGAATTTTAGCTCCTAGTTTTTCGTAGCGCTTTGGCTTTTTTAAGAAATCTACAATTTCTTTTAGTTCTTCTTTTGCTTCCACACATCCAGCAACATCATTAAAGCTTACCTTAGGTTGATCAGAAGTCCAGATTTTTGCTTTACTTTTTCCAAAGTTAAAAATTGACTTCATACCTCCTCCTCCACCTTGCATTCGTCGCATCATAAAAATCCAAAAAGCAAGTATTGCTATCCATGGTAATAAATTTAAAAAGTATCCTGTCCAATCAACTGATTTTTGCTTAAAGGTGTAATTTACGTCATACTTATCCCACTCATCCATTACTTCACGGTCAACAAAAGGAAGTTTTAATCGAAAATTTACAACCTCACGTGAAGTTCCTCCAGAATTTAATATCATTCTTGGCTCAGATAGCTCGCCATGAAAGACTTGATCTACTATTTTAGCTTCAGTAATTAAGTTATCAGTTAAAAATGATCGATATTCAGAATATTGGACTTCAATTTCTTCTCCACCTTGGCTCGTAAAAAGGTTTGATAAAAATACAGCTGAAATAATAACTAAAATCCACACAAAACTTGTTTTACCAGCTCTTTGCCATTGAAACTTATCAGGTCGTTTTTTATTATTATTATTTGCCTTCTTATTGTTAGACATTTTATTTGAATTATTATTTTTTGAATTCACATTATTCACTTTCATTTCCCCCAAGGCAGTATATACCTCTTAAATTCCTAAATTTTTGATTGAAATCCAACCCGTATCCTACGACAAATTGAGGTGCAATTTCAAATCCTACCCAATCTATTTTAAAATCTATATTTGCTATTTCTGGTTTCAATAAAAGCGTTGTTATAGCTAATGATTTAGGTTCCAATTCAAGCATCTGTTCTCTTAATAATTTAATTGTTAGACCTGAGTCAATAATATCTTCTACAATTACAACATGACGATCTTTAATATTTATAGAGATATCTTTTTTAAAAGTTATTGACCCTTTTGATGAGGTTCCAGAATAACTGGAAACTTGAATAAAATCAATTTCACAATCAATATCCATTTCTCGAATAAGGTCAGCAATAAAAATAAAACTTCCCTTTAAAACTCCAATAAAAATTGGAGATTCATCTGAATATGTTTTTGAAATTTCATGAGCTATGCGTTTTATACGATTTATAATTTGCTTCTCAGATATAATCTCTTTCAAACTATCTATATTTATAACCATTAATGTTTTAACTCATGAAGCAATGAAAGTTCCGTAAATTTAGTAGTGTTACTTTGGACCTTAACTGATTCACTAATTCGGCGACCACATACCCATATAATTTTATTATTTGCTGTGACCACCATTTGTTTCTCCTTAGTAAAAATATCAATTTTTTCATCAATAAGAAGATCACTAATTTTTTTTTCACCACTCATTCCTAAAGGTTGAAAAGAATCTCCATGTTTCCACTGTCTTAGTTTTATTTTTTTTCCTTCAATAGTTGAACCATCAATAATCTCCTTAGAACAATTATTATTTTTATTAAATTGATTTACTTCTTTTAATATTAAGCTAAATCCATCACCACCTATTTGATATTTTTTTAAAATAAACTTAGATCGATCTCGTAAAAGTTCCCAATTACTATTTATTTTAAGTTTAGAGCCTATTTTTGCATTATTAATCCATTGTTCTAATGATTTCCATCTATTGTATCGCCAAGATATTTTATCATTTCCTATTAAATATTTAATAACACGCACTTTTTGATTTAATGATAAAAAATTTACTGCAGAATCATTTATTTCAATTGAATTATCATTAATTTTAAAACTTTCACATAATTTTTCAATAAGTGAATTCATTTTTTTAACGACTAATTCTGCCTTTTTTGATAAATCATTAAATTTTAAAAGAAGGTTTGATGATTGTTTTTCCCACGGTTTTATAACTTTATGCCTAACAAAATTTCTTTTAATTAATAAATCATTGTTTGATAAATCTTCAATAAAAGGTAGCTTATTTTTATCTAGATATGATTCAATATGTTTTCTTTTATAATCTAGAAAAGGTCTTAAAATGAATTTATTTTGCTTTGGTATACCTCTTAAACCTTCGATTGAACAGCCTTGATCTAGATTCATAATTATTGTTTCAACTTTATCATTTGCATGGTGTGCTGTAAATATAAAATCACATTGAAACTTTTGTCGAGCTAATTCAAAATAATGTTGCCGAGCTCGCCTAGCCCACATTTCCATACTTTCGTTTTTATTTAGAACAAAATTTGCTTTATAAATAATTAAAGGAATCTTTAATGATTTACAATAAATAGAGACTTCATCTTCTTCATTTAAAGAAACTTTTCTAATACCATGATTAACATGAACAGCAAAAATTTTATGCTTAGGGCGAAGTTGAGCTGCTAAATGAAGTAAGCACATCGAATCTTTGCCACCAGAGATGGCTACTAATATCCGATTATTACTAGAAAGAAATGGTGACGTTTCTTTTTTAAAATTTGAGAATGTTAAGACGCTAAGTATTAGAAATATCCTTACTTAAATTTAGAGACAACTTCTGTTACAGACTTTGCAGAGGACATAATATAAAAATGGACACAAGGTACTTTTGCTTCAATTAATTCTTGAACCTGATTCAAGGTCCATTCAATACCTATTTTATATATTTCTTGTTTTGACTTACCTATAACGTTTGAAGATAAGGCTTCGGGAATATCCACATAAAAATATTTTGGGAGCACTCTTAAATGTGTTTCAGTAGAAAGAATTTTTATTCCTGGTATTATTGGGATATTAATTCCATACTTTCTACAATCATCAACAAATTTAAAATATGCTTTATTATCATAAAACATTTGTGTAACTATATAATCTGCACCTGCATCAACTTTTGCCTTCAAAAGTTTTAAATCTGTCTTCATATTTGGTGCTTCAAAATGTTTTTCAGGATAGCCTCCAACTCCAATGCAAAAATTAGTTGGAACAGATTCAATTAGCTCTTCAAGATAAATACCAGAGTTCATATTTTTAACTTGTTTTACTAAATCAGATGCATATTTGTTACGAGTTCTTCCAGCAGAACTTGGGGGATCTTTTCTTAGTTCATCTCCTCTAACAACTAATACATTATTTATACCAAGATAATTTAATTCAATTAAAGCATCTTCGGTTTCTTGCTGAGTAAATCCTCGACAAAGTATATGTGGAACAGTTTCAACATTAAATTTATTTTTTATTGCAGCACTTATACCAATTGTGCCTGGTCTTTTTCTCCGAATATGTCGTATTGTTTCTCCTTCACCATCATCTTCATAATAAACTTCTGCAGAGCGACTAGTTAAATCAATAAAAGGTGGATCAAAAGGTATAAGTTCTTCAACAAGGTTAAAAATTTTGTCAATAGAACCGCCTCTATTAGGTGGAATTATTTCATAACTAAATAAAGTTGAATTAGCTTTCTCTAAAAAATCGATGACTTTCATAATATTAATTTAACTTATTTTTTAAAGGAATTAAAAATGGGTTTTCAGATAATTCATAGTTAAGAGTAGTGTCAGGTCCATGACCTGAATGGACTATAAAATCATGATCTATTGAGTTCATTAAATGGATTAACGATGATTGTAAAAGAGATGAATTACCTCCAGGCAAATCCGTACGGCCAACACTACCTCTAAAAATTGTATCTCCAACAAAAATATGATTTTCAATTTGTAAACATGTACCACCGGGGGTATGACCAGGTGTATTTATTGTATTAAACTTAAATGTATCAATAATTAGTTCACCTTCATTATCAAACCAGATATCGACTTCTGGCTTTGGATTAGATTTTATACCAAACATTTTGCAAGAAGCTTCATACGTTTCTAGAATCATCTTTTCATTAGTTTGAAGATAAAATGGAATTTTATATTTTTCTTTTAAAACTTGAACAGCGCCGATATGATCTAAATGAGCATGAGTATTAATTATAGCTTTAGGAACTATACTGTTTTTATCGATTACATCAATTATTAAATGCGCATCATCACCAGGATCAACTAAAAATGCTTCATCAGAATTTGAATACCATCCAATAAAACTATTTTCTTGAAACGGACCTGTTTTTACCGTTTCTACTATTAAATTCAAATTTCCTCGAAAAAAAGTTCGTTAAGACATTGAATTTTATCTTCATAAGAATGTGGATAAAGAAAATGTTCTGCAGCAGAAATAGAACTTAAAATAGAATTGCCATCTTGAGGTGTAAAACAAAAACCATAAATCTCATGTTCATTTTTAACATGCAGTGTCTCTTCTACCACTACAGTTTGATTTAAAATTCTACCAAAATGGCCATGATCTCTTCCAAATGAATAAACTGTACTTGTCATATTTTTTGAAGTCATTGCAATCAAATTATTTTTAATTAATTTATCTTTTACATCATTTAATGAGGTCGGCTCTTTTGTTCTTAAAGCAAATGAAAGTACATGCATATATTGACTGTTTACTTTCATTGCAGATGAAAATAGATTCAAATCATAACCCAAAGTTGAAAAAAGCTCTGACGAATCCTTAGCATGGTGTGTGCCAAAGGTATTATCAGTATGTGGTCCAACTACTGGAGCAGGAATAAAATTCCCTTCTTGACTCGTATCATTTGCTCTTCTAATACAAACATATCTTCCTTCAGATAAATTTTCTGGGCCATAACCATCTATTGCTAAAGTATTTGTGATACACGAAATATTATGAGTATTACAAGAGACTACCTGAACAAATTGATTATTACTCTCCTTTAAAACAGAGTCATTAATGCCTCTAGCATATTTAACTCCAAAACCATCTTCACTACCTTGCGCCATAAACCCTTTAACTGAATCTGCAAATTTACTATAGTAGTTTTCTTTGTTTTTATGACCTATTCCAGAAGGAGTACAGTCTATTACCACTGAAGATCGACTAATAGCTTCTTCAGTCTCTAAATCAGGGTCCATTCCTAATTCTTTAAATCCATCTAAATGATTACTATTTACCGCTAAACGAGCACCACGTTTTAATAAATCAATAACTTTAGAACGATCACTTTTTAGAGGTGTATTTTTATTAAATGTAACTTCATCAATGCCTAATTGTTCTTTATAATCACATAACAATCCAATTAAAGGTTCACCAATAGTGCCTGTACCAACAACATGGACAATCTTACGTTCCATCAATTATACTCCTTAATAATTTTTGATTTTTGTTTCAATATTCTTTTTTCATGGCAGTATTGATTTAAAAACCAAAAAATAATTGTTCCAAAAACAATTAAATAAACTGCGAGAAAATAATTTAGGAAATTATACATTATTAATTACTTTATTTTTGATGTGTATCACATGAATTCTGTATTTCAACATTAGAAAATAAACTATTGTAAAAACACATAATGATATTAAAAAGGGGACCAATATACCTGAGGGTTGATTTGCCATTTCAACTTGAGGATGAGACTGGATTTCGGGTGCCCAAAACTGAACAGATAAAAAAATTATTGGTACATCTAAAAATGCAATAATTCCTATTGAGGCAGCATAACGCTTTACCCTTTCTACATGACCACCAAAAGATCTTATCATAAAGTAAGCAATATAGATTAGAAAAAGAATTAAGGTAGTTGTCAAGCGTGGCTCCCAAATCCACGGTTTACCCCAAATAGGTGTCGCCCATATTGGGCCAGTAATCAATACTAAAGAAATGAAAACTGTACCAATTTCTGCTGCCGCTAAACCAACTGTATCCCAATAATCATTCTTTTTAAGAAAAAACATTATTCCAGAAATCATCACAACAAAATATGATAAAAATCCTACCCAGGCTGAAGGTACATGAACGTAAAATATTTTTTGAGCCCAATGTTGATCTGGTACCATTGGTGTATTAAAAGTAATATTATATATATTGAGTAATAAAAGGGTTGCAATTATTACTAAAAAAATACTGTTATTTTTGTTACTAAAAAATGATTGCATTATTCTTCAGTTATGAAGTCAAATAAGGTATACCCAGCAAGTGCAAAAATTACAATAATTGATATGATTATTAACAACCAAAATTGCCATAATTGATAGGGGTCTTTTGCTAAAATCCCTGATGATATTTTTGTGGCAGCAATTATTACTGGTGAAACAAGTGGAAAAAATAAAATTGGCACTAATACTTCACTAAGGTTCGCACGCATTACAATTCCAGCAACAAGGCTAGCTACTGACATTATAGCTAGATTAATAAGAATCGCAGTTAAAATAAATAAGATGAAATTTGATGGAATATCTAATAACAAAAATTTAAAAAAAGGTACAATAATTACTGCTTCCATGATAGTTAAGAAAATTGTTCCACTAATCCACTTTGATAAATAAATAATTCCTCGATCAACTGGAGCACTTATCAGCATGGAAAACGCATCAAAATTTTTTTCATATGAAAAAGAACGGTGTACTCCCAAAGCTGAAACAAATAAAATCATAATCCAAAACATACCAGGTGCATAGTTTGTTATAATTACTTTAGAAACATTAGAAGTAAATGCAAATGCTAAAATAATTGATAAACCAAATATTAACATAGACAATACAACTTCGCGAGAACGAAACTCAATAAATAGTTCTTTTTTTAGTAGAGTTAAGAACATTAAGACTGCAAAATTTTACCATCTACTAAGTTAAATAACTTATGTCCAAATATTTTAGCTTTATCAAAACTATGAAGTACCAGACATATAGTTTTACCATTTTTTTGCCAATTTAGTAAGGATAAATCCATTTGTTCTTCTCCTGTTTTATCTAAGCCAGAAAAAGGTTCATCAAGAAGCAAAAGATTCCAATTTGATAATTCAGCATAAGTTAATTTTAAACGTTGTAACATACCTTGAGAAAAAATTGAAATAGGATCATTAGCTTGTTCTAACAAGCCAAAATGCTCAAGCTGATATCTAATTTTAGATTCAGTTTTTTGATTACTCCGAATTTCTAAAGCAAATTTTAAGTTTTCAAATGCTGAGAGCGAAGCATACATTGCAGGGGCATGGCCTATATACAAAATATTTTTTCTACTAGAAGGTTCGCCATTTAATATATTGGAATTTTCAAAAATAATTTTACCTTTATCTGGAGTCATTATTTTAGCAATTATACGAAGTAGTGTAGTTTTACCTGCTCCATTATTACCCATAAACACGGCGGTTTCTCCAGATTTTAGTTGAAAATTGAGATTATTCAGTACTTTACGATGGTTAAAAGACTTAGATAAATCTGATACAGAAAGCATTAAATTTTATTAGCGTTTAACTTTATAATTACTTCTGAAACTTCTATTTTTAATTCCTTTCTAGAAATTTCAAAATCTTTTTGATTTACATTCCCAATATCAAATTCCATTTCTAGTTCTTTTATTTGGCGATAAAGAAGTCGTTTTTTTCGTATTAATGATGACAAATCTATTTTATTATCAGAATTATTAATTTTGTTTAATAATAAAGGTTGTATTACAAAGAGAATAGGTAAAACAAAGAATATAAAAACTAGGATATAATCACGAATAAAGTCCAAAATCAATCCTTTCTTGGCCACATAGCGATTACTGTACCAATAACAAGAATATAACCGCCAATCCAAACCCATCGAACTAGAGGATTTACCATAATTTTTAGAAATGCAACACCATTCTCATTGTCAACTGCTGAAAAAATAGAATATATATCCTGATTTAAAGTTGAATAAATATCAAGTTCACTATGAGGCTGTCTACGATTAACATCCGGATTCTTATGAAAATATATGCGTTTTTCAGGGTAAAGGTTTGTTACGTATTCTCCTTTATTATTGGTAACTCGAATATCAGAAATCCAAGCATAATGGTTTGGCCTTTCAGCTTCAGACATTTGAAGTAAGGTAAATTCGTACCCAGCTACATGATCAGTTTCACCTATTTTTAAACTAAATTCTTTTTCTTTATCAAATGCATGGCCGGTAAATCCAACAAACATAAAAACAATTCCAACATGGACAATGTATCCACCATACCTAGATCTATTTTTACTAATCATAGTAAATAAGGCTTTAAAAATTGATTCACTAAACTTTTTGGTTCTTGCCCTTATCCCTCTTTTAAACTCCGTTGTAATAGTTGCTAAAACAAAAACAGACAAACTAAATGAAATGATCACAGATCCTTTAAAACCAATAACCATAAATAAGGCTGCTGCAATCAAACCAGAAAGAATAGGAAATGTGAAGTTTTTTATTAGACTTTCTTTACTCGTATTACGCCATGCAAGCAAAGGGCCTATTCCTGTTAATGCTAATAAGATTAATCCTATTGGAACATTAATTTGATTAAAAAAAGGTGGACCAACTGTGATTTTAGTCCCTCGAACGGCTTCTGAAATAACTGGAAATAGTGTTCCCCAGAGTACAGCAAAACACATAACGACAAAAACTAAGTTATTAAATAAGAATCCACTTTCTCTTGAAGTAAAAGACTCCATTCTTTTTGTAGATCTTAGGTCTGACCTTCTTACATACATGAGTGAAAAGGAAACAATTAAAATTAGAAAAACAAAAGTTAAAAAAATAGGTCCTAATGATGATGCTGTGAATGAATGTACTGAACTCATAACTCCAGAACGTGTTAAAAATGTACCAAAAATACAGAGTGTAAATGTCAAAATTATCAGTACCATATTCCAAATACGCAACATATCCTTTTTTTCTTGAATTATAATAGAATGCAGAAAAGCAGTAGCTGTTAGCCAAGGCATAAAACTAGCATTTTCTACAGGATCCCAAGCCCAATAACCTCCCCAACCCAGTTCTTGATATGCCCACCATCCTCCCAGGATTATTCCAGAACTTAAAAATAACCAAGCCACCAATGTCCAACGTCGAATACTTTGAATCCATAAAGGACTTGTATCGCGATTCATTAGAGCAGAAATAGCGAATGCAAAAGGAACAGAAAATCCTACGTAACCTAAATATAGTGTTGGAGGATGAATTGCCATAGTCACATTTTGAAGCAATGGATTTAATCCATTACCATTTGTAACTACAAAATCTGCATCAGTTGGCATAAAAGGGTTTGTTATAAAATTAGTTAAAATCAAGAAAAACAATTGAATAATTGCTAAAGAAATCATCACCCAAGGCATTAGGCTGTGGTGTTTAGATTGGTTCTGTAAAATAGTAATACTAGCAAAAATTGATAAGATAAAAAGCCAAAAAAGTAACGAGCCTGATTGACCGGCCCATAAAGCAGATATTTTATAAATAAATGGTGTCTCTAAACTTGTATATCTAGCTACGTAATCAATATCAAAATTACTAATTATTAACTGATACCATAGAATAAATGTTGCTAAGAAAACAAAGAAAGATATACCAAGAGAGAGTCTTTGTCCTGTTAGGAATAAACGCTTATCACCTTTGCGAGTAAAAATAAATAAGGTTATAATGGAAAGAATGCTAAAACCAAAAGCAAGGTTTAAAGCTACGGCACCAGCGATAGGAGTCATGTTTGTATTTCTGTTAGTTTATAGCTAGACTCGTCTCTAAGGTCTCCCTCATATCGAGAAGCGCATTTTGTTTGTAATTCGTCTGCATAGAATGTACCATCTAAATATTGCCCAGTGACAATTACTTCTGCTCCATCTTTAAAAAGGTCGGGCCTTGAACGATCATATTTTACTTTTAATTCCATATTACCTTCTTTTAAAACAAACGAACAATCCAAATAATTAGTCTTTGAAATAATTATTGAACCATCTTTTACAAGGCCACCTAATTTTGTTCTTTTATTGATTTTATCATTCATTAACTTTTCTACAGATATGAAAGTGGCCATAGCCTTTTCATCTTTTGGATTGGATGAGACCCAACCAATCCAAAAGATAACAACTGTAATTACACCTGATATCATAATTGTAAATTTTTTATTACTATTCATTTTATCCCTTAAAAAACAGCAGTTTCTTGCCATTCGCCAAATTCTGCTTTCATAGTCTCTACTATTTCACCCATAGTTACATATGACTTGGCAGCTTCAATAATTGGAACCATGATATTTAAATTATTTGCACAAGCTTCTTTTATTTTTGATAAAGCTTCTTTTACTATATTTTCATCTCTTTCAGATTTTAATTTTTCAAGAGAATGAATTTGTTTTTTTTCTACATCATCACCAATCTCAAGTATCGGAATTTGAATTTCTTCATGCTCATTCTTAAAATCATTAACACCAACATGGATTAATTTTTTCTCATCAATTTTTTTCTGATAATCAGAGGCAGCAATAGCAATTTCTCTCTGAAAATACCCATTCTCTATAGCGGGAATAACTCCGCCAATATTTTCAATATCTTGAAAGTACTTTTCAGCTTGTTCTTCAATTTGATCAGTTAATGATTCAATAAACCAAGAACCTCCCAAAGGATCTACTACATTTGCAACTCCTGTTTCAAATGCAAGTAATTGTTGGGTGCGAAGAGCAATTACAGCAGCTTTCTCTGATGGAAGGGCTAAAGTCTCATCCATAGAATTTGTATGTAATGATTGCGTACCCCCCAAAACAGCTGCCATCGCTTGAAAGCCAGTCCTTGCAATGTTATTTTCCGGTTGCTGAGCAGTAAGTGAACAGCCTGCTGTCTGAGTATGAAATCTTAACTTGCAAGAACGTTCATTTTTTGCATTATATTTTTTCTTAAGTCTTTTTGCCCATATACGGCGAGCTGCGCGAAATTTGGCTATTTCCTCAAAAAAATCAAGGTGTGAATTAAAAAAGAATGATAAACGTGGAGCAAAATCATCAATATCAAGACCTGCAGCAATAGCATAATCTATATATGTAAACCCATTTGCAAGAGTAAATGCTAATTCTTGAGCTGCCGTAGAACCTGCTTCACGAATATGATAGCCTGAAATGGAAATTGTATTATAGTTCGGCATATTTTTAGTACAAAAAGTCATCATATCTGTTATGACTCTCATGGAAGGTTCTGGTGGAAATATCCACTCTTTTTGAGCTATAAATTCTTTTAAAATATCATTTTGCAGTGTTCCTCGTAATTTTGATAAAGGAACTTTTTGATTTTCAGCAACTGCTATATAAAAAGCTAATAGTATGATTGCTGGGCCATTTATTGTCATTGAAACAGAGATTTCACCTAAGTTGATTCCCTTAAATAAAGATTCCATATCTTTGATAGATGCAACAGAAACTCCACATTTACCTACTTCACCATCTGACCATTGATGACCTGGGTCATAACCCATAAGTGTTGGCATATCAAAAGCCACTGAGAGGCCTGTTTGACCTTTGCTTAAAAGTGAATGATATCTTGCGTTTGTTTCCTCAGGGGTACCAAAACCAGAAAACTGACGTTTAGTCCATAATTTACCTCGATACATGTTCGCATGAACACCTCGTGTATAAGGATATTGTCCAGGGAAGCCAAGCTTATTAAGATATTCATCACTAGGTGCTTCAGGATAGTAGAGTGCATCTAAACTTTCACCGCTTAACGTATCAAAATTATAATCACGCTGAGCAGATTCACGTGTAGCATTCATCCACTTTTGTTTTGATTTATTAAATAATTCTAATTGTTTTGACATGATTTAAATGATGTATAAAATTTACGTTGTTTTACGAATTTCCAATACCTTAATAATACCTTCATAAACCATCCAAAGAATGAGGAAAATGAGAAGGATAGTTAATCCAAAAAGGATAATGTTCTCATTATAAAAATTTATTGCATTAACAATTAGTGCAGTGAATGTTAACACTAAAATAAATAACATTGGTATTAAAAGAGGTAAAATTGGTTTTTTCTTTTGCCAATAATAAAGCGTAAGAACCATCAATGTCAAAGCTCCTAACATTTGATTGCTTGCTCCGAATATTGGCCATAAGATCCACCCTGCTTGTCGTACAGCACCAGTTCCTGGTTCTGAAAAATTCCAGAAGGCTAAAAGAATTGCAGGAATAATTGCAATTGCTGTTGCGAAAAAACGATTTGATAAAAGTTTGATTTTGGTAACTAAGCCAAATTCATTTAGAATAAATCGCTGAATTCTTGTAGCTGTATCTAATGTGGTCGCTGCAAAAGAAATTACTAATACTGCCATAATTGTATTGGCCATACTCATTGGAATACCTAAAGATTCTAGTAATGCTCCTCCTCCAAGAACAAAAGCTGCAGCTTTATTGCTACTTGCATGAGCCCAAGAATCATAATAAACAGCCCAATTTAAATCAGAGACTACACCAACAGATGGAAGATTAGCTTCACCCACTAAGGATATACCTGCTACAGCAGCAATAGTCGAAGCTAAAGCTAGTGTTCCTTCACCAATCATCCCGCCATATCCAACCATTCTGGCGTCAGGTAACTTTTCTAATTGTTTTGATGAGGTTCCAGATGAAACCAAACCATGAAATCCACTAATAGCACCACAAGCAATCGTTACAAATAATAATGGAAATAGGCTTGGAGTACCTGGTTCTGAAAAAGATCGAATGGCAGGTGCATCAACAATAGGTTGCGCTACAAAAATTCCTAAAAATAATAAACCCAATCCAACAAATAATTGGTGACTATTAATATAGTCTCTTGGTTGAAGAAGAGTCCAAACTGGCAATAAACTTGCAATAGCTGAATAAATAAATAAAATTAGAATCCACATGTTTTTTGCATCTTGAGTATTCATAGAACTTGTAAAATCAATAGGATACAAGGTGCCAACCCAAATAAAAAAGTAAAGAATTGATAGAGCAATCAATGAAAGTATTAGACTGTCTAGCTTTTTTTTATAAAGTAAATAACCCATAATTATAGCAATGATTATTTCTATATTTATGGGGATTACAGATGACGGGATACCAACAAAAAGGTCAGCTATTGCCATAGCAAACACAGCCAAAACTAACCAAACTAGAAAAATAATAAAGACAAGGAACATGATCCTTGCACGCTGACTTATTGTAGTTGAAGCTATATCTGCAATACTTCTGCCTTTTTCTTTAACACTGGTAACTAATGCACCGAAGTCATGAACTGCACCCATAAACACTGTACCAATTAGAATCCAAATTAATGCTGGCAACCAGCCCCAAAAAGCAGCAACACAAGGGCCAATAATAGGTGCTGCTCCAGCTATTGATGTAAAATGGTGACCAAATAAAATATGTTTCTTAGTTGGAACATAATCTACACCATCTTCGAAAGTTTTTGATGGCATTGATACATTTGTATCATTAATACCAAAAATGCGATTACCAATAAATTTTGAATAAAATCTAAAACCTAAATAAAAAAAGGAAAGACCAATTAATACAAGTGTAATGGAGCTCATAAACTAAACTTCAATTTCTATTGGTATTTCTTTCTTATTAACTGCGTTTATTATACCTTCTTTATTAATAGCGCATTGGTGTAACAGTTCAGTTCTTGTGCCATGTTCAACAAATTTATCTGGTAAGGAAATAATATTTATTTGTTTATTATATCCATTGCTAGATAACCAAGCTGCTACACTTTCACCAAAACCACCAGACCTAACACCTTCTTCTACAGTTATTACCTGCTCAAAACGACCAATAATTGATTTTAAATAAGCATTATCCATAGGTTTAATAAAACGACAATTCACAACTTCACACGCTATACCATCACGAATTAAAGTATCAGCAGCTTCTAATGCATCGTAAACTTGTGGGCCAACTGCTAATATAACAACACCGATGCCTTGGCGAATAACATCCCAGCTTCCAATTGGTAATAATTCAGCCTGTCCATGTTCATCAAACTTTTCAGACGATGCTTTAGGATATCTTATTGCAAAAGGACCATTATTATAATCTAAAGCAGTGTAAAGTAAATGTCTTAATTCGTTCCCGTTCATTGGTGCTGCAACAATCATATCTTGGATGCACTTTAGATAGGAAATATCTAAGGCTCCATGATGAGTGGGGCCGTCTTCACCAGCAATTCCAGACCTGTCTAGACAGAAGACTACAGGTAGATGCTGTAGAGTTACATCATGAACAATATGATCAAAAGCTCTTTGAAGAAATGTTGAATAAATTGCTACGATTGGACGAACTCCTTCAGTTGCTAATCCCGCAGCAAAAGTAACAGCATGCCCTTCAGCTATTCCAACATCATAATATCTTTTTGAGAACTCTTTTGCATAAGGAACCAGCCCAGTTCCTTCACGCATCGCTGCAGTAATACAAACTGTGTCTTCCCTATTTCTAGCTATTTCACAAACCAATGAGCCAAAAACATCTTGAAATATTGGAGCTTTGGGTTGATCTGATTTTATTGATGGTCCATTATTATTATTTTCATTTGGTTTGACTGCATGAAACTTTACTGCATCCTTATGATAGGCTCCATTTTCTGCACTAATTGAAACCATCCCTTTTCCTTTTTTGGTCTTAATATGGAGAAGAACTGGAGTTTTTAAATCTTTTATTCTCTCTAAAGTAGAAATTAGATCATTTAAATTATGTCCATCTATTGGACCAATATAACGGAAACCTAATTCTTCAAAAAGCATTCCAGGAACTAATAGTGATTTTAAACTGTCTTCTATTCGATGAAGGAAAGTTCGAGCTGTTTTCTTCCCAAATGAGATTTTACCTGAAATCTTCCAAATTTCATCTCTAACCTTATTATACAATGGATTAGTAACAATTTTAGTTAAATAGCTATTTAAAGCACCTACATTTGGACTAATTGACATTTCATTATCATTTAAAATAACTAGCATTGGAGTTCTTAAATGCCCAGCATTATTCAAGGCCTCAAAAGCTAACCCTCCCGTCATAGAACCATCACCTATAACTGATACAACACGATAATTTTTTCCTGTTCTTTTTCTTGCTTCAGCTATCCCAGTAGCAGCTGAAATTGATGTTGAAGCATGACCAGCACCAAAAGTATCATATTCGCTTTCAGCTCTTTTTAAAAAACCACTTAATCCACCTAGCTTTCTTATACTTGGAAATGAATCAAAACGACCTGTTAAAAGTTTATGAGCATACCCTTGATGTCCAACATCCCAAATAATTTTATCATCTGGTGTGTCAAAAACTTTATGTATTGCAACTGTCAGCTCAATTACACCAAGTGTGGGAGCTAAATGGCCACCTATCTCGCTAACTACATTAATTGTATGGTCTCTAATCTCATTAGAAAGCTGTATAAGTTCTTCCATAGAATAATTTTTTATATCTGCTGGAGATTTTATTTTTGGAAGAAGATTAAGTTGCATGACTAATCTGAAATTGTTCTCTAAAAATATAATTATGGAAAAAAGTTGTCTTTACTAACTCTGGATGAAAAGCTAACCCTAAATGGTGTCCTTGCTTAACCACTACAGGCTCATTATTATAAAAACTTAATATGCTCACATTAGTACCAACTTTATTTATTTTTGGAGCTCTAATAAAAGTAGCTGAAACATTATGAATTTTACCATTTAGTGAAACTTCTATTTGATCTGCAAATGAATCAACTTGTCTCCCATATGCGTTTCTATCAACAGAAATATCTAATATATCTAAAGATTTTACACGATCATCTGCTATATTTTTTGACATCATAATTAATCCCGCACATGTACCAAGGATTGGTTTATTTTTAGCAAAATTCTTTATCGGCTCATGAAAATTTGCACGTTCCATTAAATCAGATATAGTTGTTGATTCACCACCAGGTATTACTAAACCATCAATTAAAGATAAATCATTGGGGTAACGAACTTCTAATGCTTGAATGTCAAGCATTTCTAAAATTTGAATATGCTTAGAATAATCTCCTTGAAGTGCTAATACGCCTACCATTATAAATTTATAGCTTACTACCAACCTCTTTCCTGCAAGCGTTCTCCTTCAGGAATCTCTGACATCTCAATCCCTTTCATTGCAGATTGAAGTCCCGTTGAGATATCTACCATTTTATTTGAATCTTTATAATAAGTAACAGAATCAACAATAGCTTTTGCTCTTGGAGAAGGATCATCGCTCATAAATATACCAGATCCAACAAAAACTGTTTCAGCGCCTAACTGCATCATAAGTGAAGCGTCAGCAGGTGTTGCTATTCCTCCTGCAGCAAAATTTGGCACAGGTAGCTTACCTAATTTCGCAACCTGCTGAATTAACTCGAATGGTGCGCCCATATTCTTTGATGCAGCCATGAGTTCATCTTGGTTCATAGTGGTTAATTTTTTTATATCACTTTGGACTTGTCTCATATGCCTAACTGCTTCAACTATATTTCCACTACCTGCTTCACCTTTCGTACGAATTAATGCAGCCCCTTCACCAATTCGTCTTAAAGCTTCACCTAGGTTACGGCAACCACAAACAAAAGGAACTTTAAAGTCATGCTTCCATATATGATTATGTTCATCAGCAGGAGTAAGCACTTCACTTTCATCAATAAAATCAACTTCAAGCGCTTCTAGAATTTGAGCTTCTGCAAAGTGACCAATACGAACTTTTGCCATTACAGGTATAGAGACTGTTGATTGAATATCTTTAATCATTTGAGGATCACTTGCACGAGAAATTCCTCCTTCTTTTCTGATTAAAGCTGGGATTCTTTCTAAAGCCATAACTGCAACAGCACCCGCATCTTCAGCAATTTTAGCTTGTTCAGTATTCATTACATCCATAATAACGCCACCCTTTAACATTTCTGCTAAACCTACTTTTATTTCAAAGGATCCTTTTTTAGCCATATATAATCTCCTTTTGGGCATTTCCAATTTTTTTAATTTTTGTTAAAACATCATTAATTATTTTATCTGGTGTACTTGCACCAGCAGATACGCCAACAGTTTCTACTTTTTCAAACCAATCGAGATTAATTTCATCTGCATTAGTAACTTGGTAAGAGTTGTTATTTCGTTCTTTTGCTAAGGCTGTTAACCTTTTTGAGTTTGCACTAGTAAATGAACCTATTACAACCATTAGATCACATTGCTTTGCTAGATCTTTGATTTGACTCTGATTACGTTTAGTTGGAAAACAAATTGTATTCACAAAACGAAGATCAAAAACTTTTGTCATAACAATATTAATAATTTCTTGAACATTTTCAATAGTTTGCGTTGATTGACTCACAACACCTGCTCTCTTAAACTTCCTTAGACTTAATGCTTCTTTTGATGAAGAAACAATAATTGGATTTTTAACCTGACTTGCTATACCTTTCACTTCATCATGACCATGATCCCCGACTATAATTATTTTTCTTCCTTCTGCCTCTAATTTTTTTACTTCATCATGAATTTCTAATACTAGAGGGCAGGTAGCATCAACAATATTCATATTATTATTTTTTGCATTATCCCAAGTTTCCACAGAAGTTCCATGTGCCCTAAAAAGAACGGGTTTATCTTTAGGAATAGAATCTAAAGAATCAACTACCTTAGCACCTGCGCCATCTAAATCTTTTACTACATTTTCATTATGCACTATATGGCCGAGCATATAAACTTCACCATCTTTATCTGCTGTGTCATAAGCCAGTTTAACCGCATCTCGAACGCCAAAACAATACCCTGCGTCTTTTGCTAATAATATTTTCATGAGAAACTCAAGTCTTGCTTGCTTAATTGACTGCGAGTTTCAGCTAAGACTTCATTTAAAACATCGATTAAATTGCCATTTTTAACTGCACCAGCAGCAAATTTATGGCCTCCGCCTCCTAAAGATTTTGCTATAGTATTAATAATATATTTGCCTTTAGAACGAAAATTTATTCGGCAAGTTCCATTTGTATTTTCAAAGATCATTAATGCAACTTCAACTCCACGAATTGTTCTAACAAAGTTAGAAAATCCATCAATATCTTTTTTATTAGCATTAGCATTTTTCATCATTTTTTGACTTATAGTAAACCAAGCTAGTTCGCGATTAGTACTGTAATCTAAATTATTAATTATATCAGCAAGTAACTTTACTTGTCCAGAGGTTCTATTTTCATAAACTATTTGATATATTTTTGAAGTATCGACTCCAACTTCTAAACATTCAATAGCAATCTGATGACATTTTTGATTTGTGTTACTATAACAAAAAGAGCCCGTATCAGTCATGACTGCAGTATAGATTCCATTTGCCATAGCTAAGGTTAAATCAACATTTGCAGATTTTAAAAAGTCATATACCATTTCTCCAGTAGCTGCAGCAGTCATTTGAATATAATTTTTAGTAAATCTTTTATCATTTAAATCTGGATGATGATCAATATTTATTGCCTTTACAGAGTTTGATGTAATTTTTTCACCAACTTGCCTTAATCTATTAAAATCACCAACATCAAAGATAATTGCTAAATCAGCTTCAGATATCCAGGAATCATGTATCTCAGGATTGTAAGTTTCAATTATATTGTCAGGATTTAAAAACTCATATTCCATTGGTAAATCAGAAATATTAATTAAGCGACAGTCTTTCCCAATCTGAGTAAGATAATGCCATACAGCTGTTGCACTTCCTAGCCCATCGCCATCAGGGTTTTCATGAGTAGACAGCATAATTTTTGCTGAACTATTAATGGTATTATGTAAGGATTTCCAGTCTAGCATAACAATATAAGACCAGGAATTTAAGTATATTTTATATAGAGTTTATCTAACTATCGGACTAATAATATTTTTTATCTTTCCCATAACATTTCATCTAAACCTTCATTCTGGTTTAAATGTCTAATTAAAACAAAGATGAAATCACTTAAACGGTTTAAGTAAGGAAGCCAATTTTTATCATCCTTATTTTTAGACAGTAAGGAGACGCAAGACCTTTCAGCTCTACGACATACAGCTCTTACAACATGGAGCTTTGCACATAACTCATCACCTCCAGGTAGAATAAACTCTTTCAAAGGAGATAACCTATTATTCATCTCTTCAATTTTATTTTCGAGGTCTTCAATAGAACTATTATTAAGAAGGTTAATATCAGAGCCTGGCATAGAAGCTTCACCACCAATATTAAATAAATCTTGCTGGATTGTTTGAAGCTGTTTTTTAATTTGGTCAGTATTACATGATGATATAGCTAACCCTAAGTAGCTATTTAATTCATCAATATCGCCAAGGAAAACTATGCTTGGATTATTTTTAGAAACTCGAGAACCATCACCAAGTCCAGTTTCTCCTTTATCTCCTGTTTTCGTAGTGACTTTTGAAATTCGCATAAACTAAAAGAAAATTATACTTACTAAGAAAAATAAAGGAAGCAAGATTGGAACTGACCATTTAAAAAGATAACCAAAAAAGGATGGCATTTCTATACCTGATGATTCTGACATCGATTTAACCATGAAATTTGGAGCGTTTCCGATATAAGTATTCGCGCCCATAAATACAGCTCCTGCTGATATAGCTAATAATGTTTTACTCAAGTCACCCATTAGTAAAGCTGGGTCTCCACCTGCAGTATTAAAGAACACTATGTAGGTTGGAGCATTATCTAAAAAGCTCGATAAAATTCCTGTAGCCCAAAAATACATATAGTTAATTGGTCCTGATTCATTGGTAACAGAATTAATCACTACCGCAAGTGAACCATTAGCTCCAGATTTTAAAATAGCTATGGCAGGAATTATCGTTATAAAAATGCCAGAAAATAGCTTTGCTACTTCAATTATTGGGAACCACGTATATTCATTTGCTTTACGTATTGATATTGGAGTGATCTTCCAACTTGCCAATGTTAGAGCTAGGAGTATTAGGTCTCTTGCAATATTTTGCAATTCTAATTGAACATGAAAAAGATCAAATGAAATATTCGGTTTCCAAAATCCACTTAACAAGACTGCTCCTATAACCCCAACTAATAGAATTAGATTAAACGACCCTTCCATTCCAATTTTTATTTTTTCATTAATTTTAGGAGGATTCTCTTCTTTATTATAAAAATAAGTGTCTATTACAAAAAATATTATCAACAAACAAGAAACCATAAATAACATAGGCTTTAACATAGCAGAAGTAGTCCAAAAAAAATCAACACCTTTAAGAAATCCTAAAAATAAAGGTGGATCTCCAAGTGGAGTTAAAGAGCCTCCAATATTTGCAACTAGGAAGATAAAGAAAACTATAATATGAACTTTATTTTTTCTATCCTTATTCGCACGGATTAATGGACGTATTAATAACATAGCTGCACCCGTTGTTCCCATCCAACTAGCTAATACTGTTCCAATAAATATCACACTTGTATTGATAATTGGTTTTCCAACTAAAGAACCTGTTAATTGAACTCCACCTGAAATAGTAAATAATGATAAAAGTAATATTATAAATGGGATGTATTCTAAAAAACCAACATGTAGGATTTCGTAAATAGTAATTGAAAACCCTTCACTTAATAAGAAAGGGCCTATAAATAAAACAGACCAAAATGCAGAAATTTTTCCAAAGTTTTGATGCCAAAAATGTGGTGCTATCAATGGAAAGATTGCAATAGATAATAAAATACCCACAAATGGAATCACCCATAAGATAGATAACTCTGCCCCATCTAGATGGGGCGCATTACCCTCTGAGGCAAACAAAAATGCATTTAACAATAATATCATTATTATTACTAATAATTTTTTCATTTTTTAACTTAAATATTAAATATACTTATTATTAAGTAGTCTATAAAATAATTCATCTTAGATTAATGTTCCTAATTTTTGATAAAGGTTTTAAATAGTTTTTTTTGTGTAATTTTAGAAATGGAATTTTTGCTATCTATAATCGTTATTGGAATAGCTTTGTTAGGTATGTCTATTGGAATAATTTTCAATAGAAGACCACTGCAAGGATCATGTGGGGGTGTCGCGAGTGACTGTATTTGTCTTAGCGGTGGCACCTGTGATGATCCATCCCAAAAACCTAATACAATTAATCCCGCATAATTGGCATTCCTGATGTGGCTTCAGCTTTGAAGTTTTTATCACCTTGTGTTATTATCCATAAGGCTTCATATCCATCTAATGAATCAATTAAATTTAATCCATCACTATAAGACATAACACTAAGTGCGGTTGCTAAAACATCTGCATCTAAACAACTAGGCGCAACTACGGTTACGGAAGAAATATCAGAAACTATTGACTTACCATTTCTTGGATCTATTATATGGGAATATTTTATTCCATCGTATTCAAAAAAATTTCGATAATTTCCTGATGTTGCCATAGACTGATCTTTTAAAGCCACCACTTTATAAATTTTTTCAC
>Ga0209403_10001260_pt1 | contig 33328 bp, 32 predicted proteins | sample ArcticOcean_MG_C_8_FD_187440 | JGI IMG/M metagenome (GOLD analysis project Ga0209403, IMG submission 187440) | Marine microbial communities from western Arctic Ocean - ArcticOcean_MG_CB11_86 (SPAdes) (version 2) | ecosystem: Environmental > Aquatic > Marine > Oceanic | place: Arctic Ocean...
TGTTGGTCTCTGTTTCATCTCAACTTCTCAGCTTAGGATGAACAAAAACTCTCTCTTAAACCAGATCTATATCTGTCCCATAGGCGCTGACGGCGTACACCAGGTGGCTCTTTAAGGCGCTTGACCCTAGTTAGCGGGTTTGACTCCATCCACTCCCATTCTCGAACGGCGGTCGTACAGGCATGACTCAATAGCGCGAGGTACCGATTAACAGTACCCGCTGATCTTTCAATAGTGAGTTCGTCGCGAACCTCTACGATGACGGAAGGTGATAATTGATATAGGCGAAGATCACCCAATCGCTTAATCCAGAAATCAGACTGTCGAGTCGGATTGTCCGTGTCGCCCTTTTTCGGTATCTCCGACTTCTTATACCGCACTAGCAAATCGCGCACCGTTCGACGTTTTGCTTCTCGGTTCGGGATACGCTTGCCATCGACAATTGCATCTTCGGTTTTTCTAGCCTAGTTTTTTGCAGCCGCCTTTGTCGAGAAGGTTTCTCGCCGTGCAGGATGGCCGCCTATGCGAATGATGGCTTGCCAGCGTACCCCGCGCTTTCCCGATCGTTTCCGAATTGTCGCCATCGACGTACCTGCATCGTTGTTGCGTGACTTTGCGTGCAGTGTGTGCCGAATGGGTGCCAAATTCAAACAACAGTCGAGCAGGCGAGTGCCGAAATATCGCTGAAACCCGCATGATTAATGGTGCCGAGGGGGGGAATCGAACCCCCACTTCCGTAAAGAAACCGGATTTTGAATCCGGCGCGTCTACCAGTTCCGCCACCCCGGCCGCATCAAAAAAACTACCAGGGAGGCCCCCCGGCCGAAAGGCGCATAGTATATGCGGGAGGATTCCAAGCCGCCACATTATACTGAAGATAGTTGCGACCTTTTCCCAATTGACTGCATCTAAGCATACGAGACATGAGCAAATTCACTGATATTCAGATCGATCCAGCGATCGTAAAGCGCGCAACCCGTGGGGATGCGAAGGCGCACGAGATTATCTATCGGGCGTTCTCGGCCCCGGTGTATTCGGTTTGCCTCCGTTTTACAAGGATTCCGGCTCAGGCAGAGGATCTGCTCCAGGATACCTTTATTGAGGTCATCCGCAGTATTGGGCAGTTTCGCGCCGAAGCGCCACTGGGGATTTGGGTGCGCTGTATTGCGATTTCCAAGGCGCTCATGTTTTTGCGCTCTGCTTGGCACAAACGTGGACAGAGTCTTGATGACGATTGGGAAGAAATGACATTTGAAAGTCGTGGTGCGCCGTTGAATTCGAATCGGCAGGATCAGGCGATGGATCTGGATGCAGCACTGGCAAATTTGCCGGAAGTTAGCAGGACAGTGGTTTGGCTGCACGATGTGGAAGGATTCACTCACAAAGAGATCGCGGAATTGATGGGTAAGACCGAGAGTTTTTCAAAGTCGCAATTGTCGCGTGCCTACCAACGGCTGCGGCCGATGCTGGAGTCGGAAATCGAACGGACCGACGCGAAATCCGCAATGCATGGATCAGCTTTCGGCAGTTGCTGATCGTGAGCGGAAACAGGAATAGATAAAGATGAATGATGATGAGCAACAGGACGGCAAAGTGAATATTGGTTTAAGCATGGAGCAGCGAGAACTGCTACAGACCAAATTTCGTGCGTTGTCTGATACGCCGCCATCGCGAGAAGTATGGCAACGGATCGATGCGCAGGCGCGTGCCGAAGGTTTGTTCCAGGGACGGTATTTCGAAACGGTTAAATGGCTCAGTGGGACCGGAATTGCTGCTGCAGTAGTGCTCGCAGTTCTCAATTTCCCAACGGATTCGCCCCTGTCTCCACCCATTGAGGGTTCGTTTCCCGACACCCCGGATGTGGCAGCAGACAACAGCGTCCCGTCGAACCTGAATGTTCTGCAGGCGCAGTCCCAGCAGATCGAAAGAGATCTGCGTGCGCTCCCAGGCCAACCGAGATTGGTGCGGGCGAGTACGGCTGCAACTATTGTCGAGCTCGAAGATAGGATTGCAATAATTGATTACCGGCTGAATCACCCCGCGGTGCGATTGAGTCGTATGGAAACCGAAATCTACTGGCGCGAGCGTGTGAGTCTTATGAATTCACTTTTGAATTTACGCCGTGCGCAGGCACAACGAATGGCATTTTGATATGAGTTTTGAGCGACAGCACTTCGATTGGATCGAAGCATGTGAGATAGGAGTGAGAAGATGTTAATGGGTAAGAGACTTGTGGCAGCGGCAACTGCTTTGTTGGCTTGTGGGTCAGTGTTCGCCCAGGCGGATGCAGAGCAAGAGGCTGAAATGCATCACCTTCAGGCCGAGGTCGCGGCCGCTCAACATGAGATAGAACGTGAGCACGAATCTGTGCAAATTGAAGTTGAAGTACGCATGCGTGAGGCGGAACAACGTCTGGCTCAGGCGGCGCAACAGATGGCCGAGCTTTCAATGCAACGTTTACCGAGGATGCAGCAGTTTCAGAGTTTCGTTCGCGGTGGGCAGGGACCTGTTTTAGGCGTCACGATTGGCTCGGACAATGATAGCGATCCGGTTGAAGGTGTCGAAATTTTGGGCGTCTCGCCAGGTGGCGCGGCGGAAGAAGCCGGAATTCGCTCTGGCGATGTTATTACGTCAATTAACGATGAACAGCTGATGTCAGAGAATAGCCAACAGGCGAATGCCGTTTTGTTGGACTTCATGAAGGGCATCGAACAGGGCGATACCTTAGATATCGAGTATTTGCGTAACGGCAAGAGTGGCACGACCGAAATCACCCCCCGTCCGAATGACCACAACGTATTCGCATTTGAATTTGAAGGCAGTGATTTTGCCGGGCCGAACGTGCAATTCGCACCTAATTTTGGCGGCATGAATAATTTCATCGTGAGATCTCATGTGGGAGGATTTGGTGATATGGAGCTCGTGAAGCTGACCGATCGATTGGGTAGCTATTTCGGAACTGACGACGGTTTGTTGGTCGTTCGCGCACCGGAAGACGACGAGTTACAACTGGAAGATGGCGATGTCATCATTAATATCGATGGGCGTTCACCCACATCAGTTTCCCATGCGATGCGAATCCTGGGGTCATATGAAAGCGGTGAAGAACTGAAGATTGAAATTATGCGCGACAAGCGCAAACGTAAAATCACGCTTGAGGTTCCGGACAACCGTCAGATTTCAGGCCAGCCAGGAAGGGTGCGCGAAGTACGAGAAGTTGTCGTCGTTAAGAAAGGCGGCACCTGAACGGTAAATAGGTAAAATTGTTCGGCTCTCCCCCGCTGAATGATTTGACTGATTGTGGGCGCGCATCAATGTATGATGCGCGCCCATGTTTTTATCTGATTTTGACTATTCGCTACCCGAAAGTTTAATCGCGCGTTATCCGACGACGGAACGGAGCGGCAGCCGCTTGCTGCACATCGAAGACGTTATCAGTGATCGACAATTTAAAGACTTTGCCAGCTTCCTGAAGCCGGAAGATCTTTTGGTCTTCAATAATACGCGGGTCATTCGTGCGCGTTTGCGCGGTACGAAAGAGACGGGTGGCAAGGTGGAAATCCTGGTCGAGCGAATTTCAACGGAACGTGACGCGCTGGCCCATATAAAGGCCAGTAAATCCCCAAAGCCTCACTCAATTATCCACTTTGATGCCGATTGTAGTGCCGAGGTGATGGGTCGGCAGGAGGGTTTGTTCCAGCTACGGTTTTCTGTACCGCTTGCAGAGTATCTTGAGGAAAACGGCGAGATTCCGCTGCCTCCGTATATCGATAGGGACGAAGAATCAGCCGATGGTGAGCGCTATCAAACGGTTTACGCTGATCCGCCGGGTGCGGTTGCGGCGCCGACGGCAGGTTTGCATTTCGATGAGCCAATGCTTGCGGCAATTGAAGCGGTGGGCATTAGATCGGCATTTATCACGCTGCATGTTGGTGCAGGTACCTTTCAAACACTTCGCGAAGAGAGCGTTAGTGCAAATCGATTGCACGCGGAACGCATACACGTAAGTGACGAGGTGTGCGCCGCGGTCAAAGACACCCGAGCGAAAGGTGGGCGGGTAGTCGCGGTCGGTACGACCTCCGTGCGGGCGCTTGAGGCGGCATCAGGGCAGGGAGAGATAACGCCGTATTCGGGTGAGACCGATATTTTCATTCGACCGGGTTATCAATTTAATTCTGTCGACTTATTGCTCACTAATTTTCATTTGCCGAAATCATCGCTCATGCTGTTGGTCACCGCATTCGGCGGTTACGAGCGCATTATGTCGGCCTATCATCACGCAGTTCGAGAACGCTACCGATTTTTTAGTTATGGTGACGCGATGTTGATCGCGCCAACCGATAAATGAAGTTTTCCATACAGCAGCAATCCGGTGCTGCTCGTACGGGGCGCGTCGAATTTCGACGGGGAGCTGTGCAGACACCGGCTTTCATGCCCGTCGGAACCTACGGTTCAGTCAAAAGCATGACGCCAGAGGAAGTTAAGGCGGATGGTGCCGACATGATCCTCGGCAACACGTTTCATCTCATGTTGCGGCCGGGAACCGAGACGATACGTAAGCACGGTGGACTGCACGAATTCATAAACTGGCCGGGTCCCATTTTGACGGATTCCGGCGGGTTCCAGGTCTTTTCCCTGGCGGACCTCAGAAAATTGTCAGAAGAAGGCGTCAAATTTCGTTCGCCGATTAATGGCGACGAAGTATTTTTGACGCCAGAACGGTCAATGGAAGTGCAGCACGAATTGAATTCTGATGTCGCGATGATATTCGATGAGTGTACGCCGTACCCGGCTACGGAGACGGAAGCGCGCGAATCGATGGAGCTGTCTTTACGCTGGGCAAGACGCAGTCGCGACAGATTCGACGCATTAAAAGCAGCCGAGCCGGATCGCGGCGAAGCGCTGTTCGGCATTGTTCAAGGCGGCGTATACAATGCGCTTCGTCAGGCGTCGCTCGACGGTCTGACAGCGATTGGCTTCGATGGTTACGCGGTCGGCGGCTTGGCGGTTGGCGAGCCTGAGCCCGAACGAATCGCGGTGCTCGATTATTTGATGCCTCTAATGCCTGAAGACAAGCCACGCTACCTGATGGGCGTGGGTACACCGTTCGACATTGCGGAGTCGGTCAGTCGGGGTATCGATATGTTTGATTGCGTCATGCCGACGCGGCACGCGAGAAACGGCCATTTGTTTACTTCGCGCGGTCGGGTCAACATCCGTAACGCGCAATACGCGACTGATACGGCTCCGCTTGATCCTAATTGTGGCTGTTACACCTGCAGTCACTACAGCCTTGCGTATTTGCGGCACCTTGAAAAATGCAGTGAGATTTTAGGCTTACGTCTCAACACGATACATAATCTTTTTTATTATCAAGAGGTTATGAGTAATATTCGGCGTGCTATTGATGCCGGGGACCTATCGGAATATACCGCCGAGCTTAGAGCGGCATACACCTGACTGAAGAATTGGCTGCTGAAAATAGGCGCCGACAGATCATTTTGGTGATGGCAGGTTGAATCGTTAATCGACGTCCCCAAGTCACTCGATCCTATGCCATACTAGCGCGCCTTTTTTGTGGTCCAGTAAATTGCTGGCCGATAGGATGTAATTATGGATTTCCTGATTAGCCCTGCCTTTGCGCAGGATGGCCCGACTGCTGACCCGTTTGGTTTTTTTCTGCCGATGATCGTTATTTTTGTCGCGTTCTATTTTTTGTTGATTCGTCCCCAACAGAAGCGTCAAAAAGCGCATACGGCACTCATTGGTGCGTTGTCGACCGGTGATGAGGTGCTGACAGCAGGAGGCGTCCTCGGCAAAGTCACAGGTGTGAGCGAACACTATGCGACGTTGAAGATTGCTGATGACGTTGAGATCAAAGTTCAAAAATCCACGGTCTCTTCAGTTGTGCCTAAGGGCACGATTGACGCGGCATAAATGCACACTTCCACGGGTCAACTTTTGAACGCGTTTGATACGAGATCAATCGAAACAAAATGAATAGATATCCGGCATGGCTAAATGTATTAGTCCTCACCTTGTTAATGGTGGCGATCCTGGTCGCGTTACCTAACGTCTATGGTACGGCGCCCGCTGTGCAATTGGCGGAACGCGAAGGCGTCGCTTTCGATGCTCAACGGGTCGAAAGAGTCAGTCAGGTATTAGAAAGAGCCGACATTAGTTTCGAAGAAATTTACTTAAAGGACGGACGAATCGTGGTGCGTTTTGCATCGCTCGATGAAACGCCGTCTACCGCTAGCGATAACTCGCAGTCGGTGCAGCAAAAAGCACGCGAACTGCTCCTGGGTCGTTTCAAAACAGACACGAACGTTGCGCTGACCGATGCTTCCCGCATGCCGGAATGGATGCGAAACATGGGCCTGGAGCCAATGAGTCTCGGTCTTGATCTACGTGGCGGTGTCTACGTGTTGCTTGAGGTCGATATGGATAGCGCGATTACGGGTCGCCTTGCCGCCTATGAGCAGGATTTCGACGCACGCATTCGCGCAGAGAAGATTCGCCCACGGGTTGAGCTCGACGGCCAGCAAGTTAACGTTCGATTGAGAACGGTCGAGGAAATGGAACGCGCCCGCGAGATAGTGAGAGAAGCGGACCCCGATCTCATCATATTAGATGGCGCTGACGGAAAATCGTTGCGTGTCCGCATGAGCGAAACACAAATTAATGCCCGTCAGGATTTTGCCATTGAGCAAAATATGACCACGTTACGCAATCGAGTTGACCAACTCGGTGTTGCGGAGCCATTGGTGCAACGCCAGGGTGTGAATCGAATTGTAGTTCAGTTGCCTGGCGTGCAAGACCCGAACGCCTTAAAAAACATCCTGACTGCAACCGCGACCTTGGAATTTCGCATGGTCGATACCGATGGTTCGAGTCCAGGATCGCGTCGCTATCCGGGTGCGCCCGGCGTACAAAGCCAGGTTCTAAAACGCGAAGTGATCGCGTCGGGTGATCAAATAGTTGACGCATCCGCCGGTTTTTCCGAGGGAAGCCCGGCGGTATTTATTACATTGGACGCGGTTGGCGGAGATCGAATGCTCGCTAACACCATGGCTAATCTCAGAAAACCGATGTCGTCTGTATTTATCGAAACGAAACGCACGCCGATTAATTTGCCGGATGGCACAACCTCTTATCGGACGGTAAGAACTGAAGTAATTATCAACACCGCAACCATCAATGGCATTTTCAAAGACAGCTTTGTAACAACGGGTCTCAATCCGGTCGAAGCTCGTGATCTCGCATTATTGCTAAGAGCGGGTGCATTGGCGGCACCTGTATTTCAAATTGAAGATCGCACCATTGGGCCGACCTTGGGTCAAGACAACATCGATGCCGGCTTCAAAGCCGTGCAGATTGGCTTCCTCGCTGTGATCGTGTTCATGGCATTTTACTATCGCGGTTTTGGCTTGATCGCTAATGTAGCGCTGTTCTCCAATCTGATATTTATTGCCGCATTGTTGTCGCTTTTACAGGCATCGCTGACATTGCCAGGAATTGCCGGGATCGTTCTGACCGTCGGGATGGCAGTGGATGCTAACGTGCTGATATTCGAGCGAATTCGAGAAGAATTGTCTGCTGGTTCGACGGTTCAAAATGCGATCCACTTAGGCTACGAAAAAGCTTTCTCGTCCATCGCGGATGCCAACGTGACCACTCTAATCGCCGCTATCGTATTGTTCGCATTCGGAACCGGTCCGATTAAGGGATTCGCTATTACGTTGTCGCTAGGCATTATCACTTCTATGTTTACGTCGATTGTGGGCACGCGTGCGATAGTAAATTTGATTTTTGGCGGCCGTCGGCTCGACAAGCTGCCGATATGAGGATGAACCGATGCGCTTAATCAAAGAAAAAACCAGTATCGATTTCCTTAGCCAAGGCCGTCGCAACATCGCGGTCGGTTTTTCCATTTTCATCGTGGTCGTGTCATTGGTTTCTCTGTCGATACGCGGTCTTAATCTTGGTATCGATTTCACCGGTGGAATACTGTTGGAAGTTGGTTATCCGCAAGACGCTGATTTGCCCGACATACGCGATAAACTGGACGACGCCGGGTTTAAGGAGTCGATTGTCCAGGCATTTGGCAATACGACAGATGTTTTGGTTCGCTTAGGACCGCAACCGGGTGAAGATTCCACGGAGATTCGAGATCGTTTGTTCGCTGTTCTCTCTGGCGGTGACTCACGAGTAGATCTGCGTCGCGTGGAATTGGTAAGTGCACAGGTTGGGGAGGAGCTGACCGAACAGGGCGGCCTTGCAATGATCTTCGCGCTTACCATGATTTTCGTCTACGTCATGTTCCGCTTTCAGTGGAAGTTCGCTGCTGGCGCGGTTGCCGCGTTGCTGCACGATGTCATCGTGACAGTCGGCTTTTTCTCGTTCACGCAGATTTCTTTCGACCTAACGGTGGTTGCCGCGGTGTTGGCCGTCATTGGCTATTCGCTCAATGATACGGTCGTCGCGTTTGATCGTATACGCGAAAACTTTACCAAGCTTCGTGGTGCCAGCGCAGAAGAATCCATGAACGTTTCAATCAATGAAATGTTGGCGCGTACAATCATCACCGGCGTTACTACATTGGTGGTGCTTGTCGCATTGCTGACTTTGGGCGGAGAATCCGTTGGCCCATTTTCGATTGCTTTGATCGTCGGTATTGTTGTGGGTACATACTCGTCAATCTATACGGCGAGTGCGACCGCGTTGATGTTGCACGTTACCGCGCAAGATTTGATGCCGCCGGAAATCGACCCGGACGTGATAGACGAACTTCCGTAACGAATTCAGATATCAAGCAACACTAAATTTCACTTTGACGAGGTACTAGGTTGAAGCGGGGTTTTTTATTTCGCGAACATCGCTTTGATGTCGGGCGCAAATAATTTTGCTAGTCCAGTGTAGATTTTCGAACTGCCACATAGCACGTGACCGCTATCCATGAAATCTTCGCTGCCGTCGAGCCCACTGATCAATCCGCCGGATTCCCGAATGATCAAGGTGCCTGCTGCCAGGTCCCAGGGTTTCAGTCCGGTTTCCCAAAACGCGTCCAGACGGCCCGCCGCGACATAACAAAGGTCCAATGCGGCAGCGCCCGTGCGCCTGACTCCGGTCGTATTCTCCATCGCCTTGACCAGCATTTTGATGTACGGATCGAATGCTTCGTTGGAATCACGATACGGAAATCCCGTGCCAATCAGCGCTCGTTCTAGGTCTACGCGACCACTCACACGAATTTTGTGACCCTCCAACTGCGCACCCTGGCCACGTGATGCGGTAAACATCTCCTGGCGCAAAGGGTCATACACTACGCCGTGTTCCAGCCGACCTTTGTGGGTAACCGCGACAGATACGCAGAAAACCGGAAATCCGTGCAGGAAATTTGTCGTACCATCGAGTGGATCGATGATCCAGACAGTGTCAGACTCGCCGCGCTGTCCACTTTCCTCTGCGAGAATGGCGTGATCGGGATGATGTTTTAGAATGACGTCAATGACAGCCTTTTCAGCTGCCAGATCTGCATCACTGACGAAATCATTGCGACCTTTTTTCTCGACGTTGAGCTTTTCGAGTTTGTTTAGATTACGGATGAGAATATCTCCTCCGCGACGTGCAGCCATTACGGCCACGTTCAGCATTGCGTGCATGGTTTGATTCCGCCAGTGTTGGTAAAGAGCAATTCGATTTAGCCCGGACTATTCATGAATCACCGCGATGATTGGGCAGAGCATTGTTTACACACGGGATTTCTGACCGAGCGGAATACCGACTGTATTCCCGAGAGAAGAAAATCCCGTGTGTAAACAATGATCAAGCAAGGGCGCGAGTGCATTCGTGAATAGTTCGGGCTAGTTGATCGACGGACGGTAGAATAACAGAGGTTCGCCGCTGGTGATTCCAAGAATTTTAGATTAGGCAGGACAGGCTTTGGTCAACGTACGCGTCATTCTGGTAGGAACGACTCATCCGGGCAATATTGGTGCGGCTGCTCGTGCTATGAAGAATATGGGATTTAGTGATCTGGCATTAGTGAATCCGCGGTTTTTTCCGCACGAAGACGCGACCGCTCGCGCATCCGGCGCCGAAGATGTGCTGGAGACTGCGCGAGTTGTATCTACGCTTGCCGACGCCGTTGCCGATTGCACCTTTGTAGCCGGTGCCAGCGCGCGTTCACGCGCTATCGAGTGGCCGAGCTTTGCGCCGCGTGAATGTGCAGCAAGGATTCTGGAGGAAAAAAGCGACAGTCATGCTGCGATTGTTTTCGGCCCCGAGAATTCGGGCCTCAAGAACGAGGATCTCGACCGCTGTAACGTACTGTTAACTATTCCGACAGACCCGACTTTTTGTTCACTCAACATTGCGATGGCAGTGCAGGTCATTTGCTACGAGCTTCGGGTGGCAGGGTTTTTGGCGCCAGACCCCGCTGAGCCGGAATCGCCGCCGGCAAACGGCGCCGAACTCGAACATTTTTATGATCACCTGGAATCCGTGTTGGCCACAAGCGGATTTCTCAGACTGGATGAACCGCGCTTGCTCATGCGCAGGCTCCGGCGCTTGTTCACCAAAGCGGAGATGGACAAGAACGAGATAAATATTATGCGCGGCATTCTCAAGGCTTTGGCGCCGGCGACGATAGATCGAACGCCAAATGACTGACGCGATTGTTTATCTAGATTTTGCGTCGACAACGCCGCTTGCCGCAGATGTCGCTGCCGCCATGCACGAATGCACTGCGGCGGAAAATATCTATGGCAATGCGGCTTCGCAGCACCCGGCGGGACGCAAGTCGGCTTTGGTTGTCGATCACGCACGCCAACAAGTCGCGACATTACTTAACGTAGAGCCGGAGCGTTTAATTTGGACGTCGGGCGCCACTGAATCGAATAATCTGGCCATCCAGGGCGTCGCACGCACGCGCCAGCATCGCGGCAAGCACCTCATTACCATGCTGACAGAGCACAAGGCCGTGGTTGACACCTTTCGTGCGCTTGAGCGGGAAGGGTACGTGGTGACCTGGCTTGCACCGGGGGAAGGCGGCCTACTGGCGGCCGATGTATTGGCTGACGCTATCCGTGCGGATACCCAGCTTGTCTCGATCATGCATATCAACAATGAAACGGGCATCACGCAGAACATTCACGAGCTCGGACACATCTGTCGCGAACGGGGTGTGTCGTTCCATGTTGACGCAGCCCAGTCCACTGGAAAAGTGCGTCTGGACCTGAGCGACGCGCCGATCGATCTTCTCTCCTTGACGGGGCATAAGTTTTACGGGCCGCAAGGCATAGGCGCCTTGTATATCGCAGATTTCGCTGCAGTACCGATCACGCCCTTGGTCTTTGGCGGCGGCCAGGAGCGACGACTCCGGCCGGGTACGTTGCCAGTGCCTTTAATTGTTGGGCTTGGAAGGGCAGCAGAAATAGCGCATGAGCAAATGGACAATGACTTGCGTCATCTGACTGCACTTAATCGGCGCCTATGGAAAGGCATTGCTGATGTTGCAGACGTTCTACGTAATGGTTCTGCGGAACAGTGCTTTCCCGGGATCCTCAACGTCAGTGTTGCGGACGTGAATGGTGAGAGTCTGATGCTGGGTATGGAACCGATATGTGTTTCGAGTGGCTCAGCCTGTAATGCGACCAGTGGAGAATCTTCCTATGTTCTGCGTGCGCTAGGCCGCAGCGATCGTGAGGCGGACGGCGCCGTTCGCTTTAGTTTCGGTCGAACAACGACAAGCGACGACATAGACGCCGCGATCGAGCGCTATCGGTACGCGATAAAACAGATGCGCTCTTTGGCGCCGGGCCCTTGAAATGATGCCTAACGATCCCTACAACCAGCTTGTACGTGATTGCTTCAGCGATCTACAGCACGCAGGCGATCTGACGAACGAGTATCAGATTACGAGCGCTGCGACTGTCGCTGAATCCGTCGCAGGGGACCGTTTGACCGTCACGGTTGGAATTGACGATGGTTTGATCGTCGCCGCACGATTTCGCGCGGATGCGTGTCCGCATCTGATCGCGGCAGCCGAATTGGCTTGTACGGACTTGGAAAACCAGACGATCGGTGGACTTAGGGATTTTGATTCACATAAAATAATGAGACGTTTGTCAGTGCCGCCGGAAAAGATTGGTAAGATACTAGTGCTGGAAGATGTGCTGACCACTCTGGCGCAGCAAATTGAACAGTCGATCCAGGAATAGAGCAGAGCGTAAATGGCAATATCACTAACAAAAGACGCAGCAGAACGGGTCAAGAGCTACCTCGTATCACGCGGCAATGGCATAGGTTTGCGGATTGGCGTCAAGAAAACGGGCTGCAACGGCTTCGCCTATGTCGTTAATTACGCAGATGCTGTGGACGATGCCGACAACGTATTCGAAGACCACGGCGTTAAAGTCGTGGTGGACAGTGAAAGCTTGGCGCTCATTGACGGAACCGAGGTCGATTTTGTCAAAGAAGGCCTAAATGAAGCGTTTCGTTTCCGGAATCCCAATATTTCCGGTGAGTGTGGCTGTGGTGAGAGTTTTAGCGTTTAAATCCGCTTTCCAGGTGTGCAAGATCCAGCTCCGGATACGTTGCCTGACAGAATTTATCCAAGTAAAATCGAAGACTTAATCCAGCCGGCTTTTCAGAGCCGGCTTTTTTGAATTCCCTGAACTATAAGGAACACTGCAATGTCTGTTGAGCGTACGCTCTCCATCATCAAGCCTGATGGTGTTGAAAAAAATCTTATTGGTGAAATTTATGGCCGCTTTGAGAAAGCCGGTTTAGAAATTGTCGCTGCCCGCATGCTGCATTTGTCTCAGGAACAAGCGGAAGGTTTTTACGCTGTCCATAAGGAGCGGCCGTTTTACAACGACCTGGTGAATTACATGCGTTCCGGACCAGTCGTTGTACAAGTCTTAGAAGGCGAATCCGCTGTCAGTAAGCATCGTGAAATATTGGGCGCAACAAATCCGGATGATGCTGATCCAGGCACAATTCGAAAGGATTTTGCAGCCAGCATTGAAGAGAATGTTGTCCATGGTTCTGACGGCACAGACACAGCCGCAGAGGAGATTGCGTTTTTCTTTGGTGATCACGGGGTTTGTCCGCGGACCCGCTAAATCTGATGCTGCCAGGCACCGAAAAAATCAGTCAAAATTCGCAAACGCCGCGTACCAATCTTCTTGGCAAGCGCGAATCTGAGCTCGTTCAGTTTTTTGCCGATATAGGTGAGAAGCCTTTTCGGGCGCGTCAGGTATTGAAATGGATGCACCAGCGCAATGCGTCTCAGTTCGAGGACATGACGGACCTGTCGAAAAGTTTGCGTGATCAGCTCGATGCCATTGCAGCAGTAACGCTGCCGACGGTCATCTCTGAGCAACAGTCACACGATGGAACGGTGAAGTGGTTGTTTGAGTCGGGTGCAGGACAAGCGGTTGAGACTGTTTTTATTCCTGAGCCGGACCGGGGCACGCTGTGTATTTCGTCACAAGTCGGTTGTGCGTTGGATTGCTCGTTCTGTGCAACCGGTGCGCAGGGCTTTAACCGCAACCTGCAGGTTGATGAGATCGTCGGGCAAGTGACCCACGCTAACCGTCAGTTGCCCGCGCGGTCCAATGGTAAACCGGCAGTTAGCAACGTGGTCTTCATGGGTATGGGAGAACCACTGGCTAACTATCGCAATGTATTGCCAGTGCTGGAACTGCTCTCGTCCGACTACGCATATGGATTGTCGCGGCGCAGAATCACGGTCAGCACATCAGGAATTGTTCCGAACATCGATAAGCTGGCAGACGACTGCAATGTCGCACTTGCCGTGTCATTGCACGCACCGAATGACGCTTTGCGGGACGTCCTGGTGCCAATCAACAAAATGCATCCTATCGCTGACTTGCTAGACGCCTGTTGGCGATATGCGGAAAAGCGCGCGAATCGCTTCATAACTTTTGAATATGTCATGTTACGTGACGTCAATGACACGTTGGCGCACGCCGACGAACTGGCGTCTTTGCTGGCGGGAAAACCGGCGAAAGTGAATCTAATTCCCTTCAATCCCTTTACTGGCAACCAACACAAGCGTTCAGCCGGTAGGACAATCCGGAAATTCCAGGAGCGTTTGCAGCAGCGCGGGCTCGTTGCAACGACGCGGCGCACTCGAGGCGACGATATCGATGCGGCTTGCGGCCAACTGGCTGGTAAAGTACGGGATAAAGTAAAGGTCCGACTGAGCGAAAAGGGTCGGAAGACGGCGCGGCATTAGGCCGCCATTTGCGGACCAGAATTTCGGGATGGCAATAGGATGATGAATAGAGCGATTGACCGATTAGCAAAGTCAGCCCTCGCGCTGTTGGCTATGACGATTTTGAGCGCCTGTGTGTCGACCGACTCGAACGTCTATCGAAATGATCCCGAATCTGACGCGGCGAACCAGAACTATCAGTTAGGGGCCCGTTACTATCAGCAATCGCGCTTTGACGAGGCGATCGTACAATTTGAGCGCGCTATTGGCATTGTCGAAAATGAATCGACTTATTTGATGATGACCAATGCAGCCGTCTGCATTGCGAAGAAACCTGATCTGCAAGTAGCCGAACAATACTTGCGGGATGCATTGACGGTTAAACCGAGCCACGGTGAGGCGTTGATTCAAATGGCCTCCTTGCAGCATCGCAACGACGACAACTTGCGTGCCCGTGCCTTTATGGAACGATTTCTTGCGACAAATCCATCGTCCGCAACAGTCCTGTACCTCGCGGTGCAGATTGAAACGCAAAACCAGGATGATCGGGCGGCAACGGACTACGAGAATCAGTTGATACGCGAATTTCCGGAATCTCCGGAAGCACGCGTACTGCTGCAGCAAGGTCAAAGCCGCTAAGGCCCCATTCAAACGATGAAAGATAAAACTGATAACACTGAGATTGAGGAGGCAACCGGCCCGGTTGGTGGCGAGCGCCTGCGGCTTGCACGTCGCGAGAATGATATTTCAGTGGGTGATATCGCTAAAGAATTGCATCTTGATGAACCGAAAGTACGCGCGCTGGAGAAAAATGAATTTGACGCGCTGGGCGCGCCGGTTTTTGCGAAGGGTCATCTGCGTAAATATGCTGAGCTTGTCGGGATTAGCACTGATGACATCATGTCTGATTATTATCAGATGAATCGCTCGGTAGGTGCACCCCCTGTTGTGGGCCCGAAGCGAAAGTTGCCGGGTGATGTATCACTTGGGCCATGGATTAGCGGCATTGTGCTGATTGCAATCCTTGCCGGTGCACTTTACTGGTGGTTTACCCGAGAACCGCAGCCTGAACTACCGACTATGGAGCCGGCGACGTTAGCGCCATTTTCTTCAGCTTTCGATGACGATGACGAGGGCGCCGCTGCGGGGGCGACGAATGCGCAGCTGGCACTGGTGGAAGATTCTATCGAGATTGACGCCGCGAGCGAGGCCTCAAATGCGGTGGCCGAAGCAGAGGAAACAGTCCCAAGTTCGCCAGCCACGATTAGTGGGCCAATTAACTCACCGCTCAGTGATTTGCCCCGGGTCGAGGTTGAGCTTTCATACTCGGGCGATTGCTGGACGGAAGTATCGGACGCATCGGGACGTCGGTTGTTCTATGGCCTTGTCCAGAGCGGCAGGACGATCACGATGTCCGGCGATTTGCCATTGCGTGTGCTCCTTGGGGATAGCGCAAATGTCAGTGTCATGGTTGAGGGCAACGCCTACTCTATCCCTGCATCTGCCAGGACTGGCCGACTAGCCCGATTAACGCTCGGTCGCCGCTAACCATGAAAAGTGAATTCGCAGCCCTTTCGCAGGCTGTTGCTTGCATGCTTACGTCCATTGAACGTCAATGCGATGGTGATGACCGTGAAACCTAAATCCGTTCGCGGTATGAATGATCTCCTCCCAGAGGCGTCGGCGACCTGGCGCCTCGTGGAAGACACCGTCCGCGAAGTTATTGAGGCGTACGGATACCGGGAGATCAGGCTGCCGATACTGGAGCACACAGAAGTTTTTGCTCGGGCGATCGGTGAGGTCACTGACATCGTTGACAAGGAAATGTATTCCTTTCGCGACCGCAATGATGAGAGCCTGACATTGCGGCCGGAAGGTACTGCGGGCATGGTGCGGGCTGGAATTACGAATGGGCTGCTGCACAATCAAAAGCAAAAATTGTGGACCATCGGCCCAATGTTTCGCTATGAAAAACCGCAAAAAGGTCGCTATCGACAGTTCCACCAATTTGATGTGGAAGCGATGGGTTACGCCGGGCCCGATATTGATGCTGAGCTCATTATCATGTGCGCGCGCATGTGGAAGAGGCTTGGTTTGTCGCGTTTGGCGCTCGAGATCAACTCGCTGGGGTCGGATGCTTGCCGCGCGAACTACCGTAACGCTCTAGTAAAATACTTTTCGACGGTGAAAAGTCAGCTCGATGAGGATAGTATTCGCCGCCTCGAGAAGAATCCTTTGCGTATTTTGGATAGTAAAAACCCTGATATGCAGGCGCTGATCGAGGCTGCCCCGGTCATGACGGACCATTTGGACGCGGAGTCAGCGGTGCATTTCGCGGCCTTGCAGGACCATCTGGATGCTGCCGGTATATCTTATGTCGTCAACCCACGGCTGGTGCGCGGGCTCGATTACTATAATCGGACGGTATTTGAGTGGGTGACAGATGCGTTAGGTTCGCAAGGCGCCGTGTGTGCTGGCGGGCGCTATGATGGTCTTGTTGAAAAACTTGGCGGTCGGCAGACGCCGGCAATTGGCTGGGCGATGGGGATTGAGCGCCTGGTTGGCCTGTATGAGGCCAGCGGAGGGTCCGTTGGTGACGGTTCGGTGGATGTTTATGTTGTCGCGGTTGGTGATGCCGCATTTAAGGTAGGCCTCACTATTGCCGAGGATTTACGGGATCAAAGTGATCGAATTCGGGTCGAACTGAATTTGGGCGGAGGCAGCTTTAAATCGCAATTGAAGCGAGCCGATAAAAGTGGCGCCGAATACGCGATCATATTGGGAGAGGATGAGATTGCACGTGGCGAGGTCGGATTGAAACCGCTGCGTACAGAAGCAGAACAACAGAACGTTGCTATTGATGAATTGGCAGCAATGCTGGTGAACAAACTCGAAACATGAATTGCCGGATTGGCCTCACGAGGCCTGTCGGGAAATAAATATCAGAAAAGGCGTTATATAAGTGGAAGATGAGACAGAAAAAGAACAGCTCGATGCTATGCGAGACTGGTGGAAAGAAAATGGCAATTATGTCATTGGTGGCGTGCTTGCCGGTGTGATCATGATTTTCGGTTGGAATCGCTGGCAAACGGGCATTGTTGAGACGGAGGTTGCGGCGTCAACGCTTTACGAAGATGTATTGTATGCCGCAGATTTAGGTTTGCTCGACAATGCTATCAGGCCTGCCGAGGAGTTGATCGAAAATCACAACTCTTCACCGTATGCAGCACAAGCAAGACTTGCGATGGCTCGCATGTATATGGACAGTTCGCGCGACCAGGATGCCGCGGACATGTTGCAGGGCCTTATTGACTCAGCGCCGGAAAAACAAGTCGCGTTATTGGGTCGACTACGCCTCGCTAAAGTCCTCCTGTATCAGGGCAAAGCCGAAGAAGCGCTTGGCCTTGTAAGCGATCGATCCGAAAGCGGCTTTACCGCGCGTTACAGCGAGCTAATGGGAGATGCCTACGTCAGCCTGGGTCAGTTCGATAAGGCTGAGGCGGCTTACATCGCTGCCTTAAATGACAATTTTGCCGCGCCAACGGTCGACACAAACTTTGTGCAACTGAAGATTAACGACTTGCCGGTCGCGAGCGAAATTGCGTCGGCGGCCGAAGAAGCCGGTATTGCTCCGGTGTCAGAGTCAGATGGCGCCGCCGAGCAGAGCGAACAGGATGAGGCGAAGCAGGATGAGGTGAAGCCGGCAAGTGAGCCAGCAGAAACTGAATCTAGTGCTGAGGCTGAGTAATGTTTGTCAGCAGTAATTTTCGCTACCTTCACCGCGTTTTTCGGGCGGCCACATTCGTCATGTGCGCGCTGTTGCTGAATGGCTGCAGCCTCTTTGGCGATGAGGAAGAGGAAGACAATCAGCCGACCGAGTTAGTCGACTTTGACGAGACATTGAATGTTGATCAACTCTGGTCGCAGAAGTTGGGTAAGGGCACAGAGGCGTTGCGAGTTGGATTAAGCCCCGGCGGTGACGGCAATCGAGTATACGCCGCTAGTCATGACGGCAACGTTATTGCCTTTAATCCGGAGAACGGCAAGCAAGTCTGGCAGGTCGAAACTGAAGCCGTTTTGTCAGCGGGTCCCGGTGTAGGTGAAGGCGTCGTCGTTGTAGCAGGATATGACGGCGATCTTATTGCGTTAAACGCAGCTGACGGTGTTGAGATTTGGCATGTTCAAATTACCAGCGAGACTCTGGCTACGCCACTTGTTAGCGACGGTAATGTTGCGGTCTATTCCATCGACGGACGTTTGCGGGTTTATTCAATATTTGACGGCGCTGAGATCTGGTCACTCGAGCAAACCAGCCCAGCGCTGACGCAGCGCGGTTCAGCCAGTCCAATCATGGTTGGCACCTCTATATTTTCCGGTTTCGACAACGGGCGACTGGTCGCGTCTAAATTAAGCGATGGCACAACCGTATGGGAGGCAGTACTCACGCCTCCGACTGGGCGCTCTGATCTGGATCGACTCACTGACGTGGATGGATCGATGGCGGCAGTCGGGCAGGATATCTACGCGTCCGGATACAACGGTCGTATTGCGTCAATTGCGGCGGAGTCCGGCGAAGTTCTGTGGGATAGAGAAATTTCAACACACGCCGGATTAAGCGCCGACTGGAACAATGTTTATGCGGTTGGAAACGACGGTGAAGTAATCGCGTTGTTGCGCAGAAATGGCACTGATTTGTGGCGCCAGGATAGTTTACTGTTTCGCGATCCGACACCGCCGGTAGCATTTAACACTGCGGTTGTTGTGGGCGACTTCGAAGGATATTTACATTTCTTTTCGAACTTCGATGGTCAACCTGTTGCTCGTGAACGGGTCGGCAAAGGTATGATCTCGGGCATACCATTGGTTATGGGCGATAAGTTGATCGTCCAAAGCGAATCCGGCACGTTGGCTGCGTTCACTGTTCGCACGCCAAAACCTACCATTACCGAATCTCCTGAAACGGATGAAGAAACCTGACGCAGCGAATGTCCTGCGCTATTGTGCGTTCCACTCATGCTCCCAGTAATTGCTCTCATTGGTCGGCCCAACGTTGGGAAATCGACCCTCTTTAATCGCCTCACACGATCGCGTGATGCGATTGTGGCTGACTATCCTGGATTGACTCGCGATCGCCAATATGGATTTGGCAAGCTTGGACCCGTCCCTTATATCGTGATTGATACGGGTGGAGTTGCCGGTGGCGAAGAGGGCATCGAAGAATTGATGGTCGAGCAGACCGTCCGAGCACTAAAAGAAGCGGATGTGGCGATCATTATGGTCGACGGTCGTAGTGGCCGAACCGCTGCAGACGAGCATGTAGCAGCACTGGCTCGAAAGCATGCCAAATCGAGTTGGCTCGCGGTTAACAAGGCAGAGGGCCTTGATCAGCATATCGCTTCTGGCGAGTTTCACTCGCTTGGCTTAGGCGAGCCGGTGGCTATTTCCGCCGCACATGGCGATCGTATCTCGAGTCTCATGGACGAAGTGCTGGCGCCATTTGAAGAGACTGATGAAGACTCCGCAGCAGACGATGATGACGCGGACAAGCCATTACGGATTGCGGTCATTGGTCGTCCTAATGTTGGCAAATCAACGTTAATCAACCGACTAATCGGAGAAGATAGATTAGTCGTCTTCGATCAGCCGGGCACGACTCGTGACAGTGTTTCCGTTCCATTTGAACGTGATGATAAGAAATACATCCTGATTGATACCGCGGGTGTAAGGCGAAAATCCAGGGTTCACGAAACGGTTGAAAAATTTAGTATCGTAAAAGCGCTACAGGCTATGGAACGCGCACAAGTTGTCATCCCGGTGTTGGACGCCAGCGAAGGCGTTACCGATCAGGATGTGAGTCTGATCGGCTTGGCAGTCGAGCGAGGCCGGGCACTCGTTGTTGTGGCCAATAAATGGGATGGGCTAAGTCACGACCAGCGGCGCCAAATTAAAGCGGATCTTGAGCGCAAATTGCCGTTTCTGGATTTTGCAGAACGGATGACAATTTCGGCGCTTCATGGGACTGCCGTTGGCGATTTATTGCCGGCGGTCACGCGTGCATTTAAGGCTGCGACCCGCGATATGTCCACGACGGAACTTACGCGTGAGTTGGAGGCTGCATTGGTTGCGCATTCGCCACCGTTGGTTCGTGGCCGGCGCGTCAAACTGCGTTACGCACATCAGGGCGGGCGAAACCCACCCGTGATTGTGATTCATGGTAATCAAACGGAACGCGTGCCTGATGTCTATCGTCGCTACTTGATCAACCGGTTTCGCAAAGCGTTTCGGCTGAAGGGCACGCCGGTGCGATTAGCGTTCAAGACGAGTGATAATCCCTTTAAGGGCAAGCGGAACAAGCTAACGCCGCGGCAACAGCGAAAACGACAGCGCCTCATTAAGAACAAGTAGTTTTGCTCGCCGAGCACCCGGCCAGGTCATCTCGCAGGCTCTGCTGGCAACAGGTCAATGCCGTTCAAGTGTGCGACGATTTCGCGATTCTTCGACTTTACTGTCAGAATTACGTCTGCAGATTGTCTCCCTTAGGCTAATTGGACACCCGAGATGCATACACCCAGCAAGACTGTTCAGTTTGACGGTGATCTGATCATGCACCGTGGCGGTGCACTCCAATCACCGACGATCGCGTATGAGACTTGGGGCACGTTAAAAGGCGCCGGTGAAAACGCCATTATTCTTTTTACGGGACTGTCACCCTCGGCGCACGCATCTTCAACGCTGGGGAATCCTGCCGCTGGCTGGTGGGAAGAAATGATTGGTTCTGGTTTGCCCTTAGATACAGATCGATACTTCGTAATCTGCATCAATTCGCTGGGTAGTTGTTTCGGATCTACTGGACCGGCATCGATCGACCCGGCAACTGGGGAACCCTATCGCCTCACTTTTCCAACATTAAGTTTGGAGGATGTCGCTGAAGGGGGTTATGAGGTCATTCGTCAGTTGGGGCTGGATAACATTCATACGACGATTGGCTGTTCGATGGGCGGCATGAGCGCGCTCGCCTTTTGCGTCCGCCATCCTGAATTGGGGGGTCGTCTGCTTTCTCTATCGTCGGCTGCGCGCGCCTTGCCATTTTCGATCGCCGTCAGATCATTGCAACGTGAGATGATTGTTCGCGATCCGCTTTGGAATGGCGGAGATTATACGGTCGAAAATCCGCCGGTCGTCGGGCAACGACTGGCACGAAAACTTGGCATGATGACGTATCGGTCACCGCAGGAATGGGATCAGCGCTTCGGACGTGAGCGCAGCACTTCCGAGATGAATTCGGAAGAAATGTTTTTCGGTGATTTCGCAGTCGAGAGTTATCTGAAAAGTCATGCCAACCGTTTCACCGGACAATTCGATGCGAATTGTTATCTGTACTTGTCACGTGCGTCCGATCTATTTGATTTGGCTGAGCATGGTGGCTCAATTGAAGCGGGTTTTGACAAGCTCGCGTTAACGCAAGCCATGGTTATTGGTGTCGAGACAGATCTCTTGTTTCCTATTCGCCAGCAACGGGAATTGGCTGCAGGACTGCAACGTTCGGTATCAGATGTGGAGCTCGTTGAGCTGGATTGCCTGAAAGGGCACGATTCATTTCTTGTCGAAATGGATGCGTTCCGACCTGTTGTAAATCGCTTCTTTGAATAGCGTGCAACAGAATTATAATCAGTAGGCCTCTAAGGCAAAAGAAGTAGTTTTGGATCAACGGCAGTCCCATTCAAGTACGTCGCGAAATGTAAATGCGCACCGGTGACTCTACCCGTGGCGCCGACCTTCCCGAGTAAGGCGCCCGCAGTAAGTGTTTGACCTGACGTCACATCGATGGCACTCAAGTGGCAATAAAGACTAATGAATCCCTGGCCGTGATCGAGAATCACCGTATTGCCATTGAAATAGTAATCACCGACAGCCGCTACCTCGCCGGCAAGTGGCGCCAGAATAGGCGTTCCGGTCGTCGCCGTAATATCCATGCCTTTATGCGGAGAGCGGGGCTGATCATTGAATATCCGTCTCGAACCAAAACTAGTGCTACGCGCGCCGGGAACCGGCGGCTGTAGCTGTACATTTGCAATCGGCAGGTCGCGCCAGTGAGTCAGCGCGCCATCAATCACTTTTCTTTCGGCAAAAATTCGCTCCAGAGAAGCGGCGTCGGGCTCGACATATTTACGGTCAACATTGAGACGTTGGACCCGATAGTTCGCGCTTTCGACCTGCACTTCAAATGATTGGTCGGTAGCGCCAGCGCGTTCAACTGTTGCCACAAGTGGCATTGATTCGTCGTGGTCAAGCGGAATGCCGATGACGGCTACCCATGCATCGTTTTGGCGCACGACCAGCGCAGGTTTTCCATCAATACTAACTGACGGGCGGGTTGCTCCCAGCACAGGGATCACCGCAATTCCGCCGGGCCATGGCGCATGTTCGAGGGCGGACCAGGCCTCCGCACAACAAAGGCTCAAAGCCACGACGAAACTAAGTTTTATCGTCAATTCCGTCGCCTACATTTCCCGTGACTGTCGCGAGCAGGGAGCCCGTCGCTAGACGAGTTTCGATTTGTGTACCGGTTGCGACTGTCTCTGCACTCGTCAGAATATTTCCGGTCTCGGTATCACTGACGATTGCGTAGCCTCGCTCGAGTGTTGCCAGCGGACTAACAGAGTTCAGAGTGCGGGCTGCCACATGGAGTTTTTCCCGCGGGTTTCGGATCATGTTGTGCGCTGCCGTTTCGAGTCGTTGTTGTAGGCTCGAGGCAAGATTCAGCCGTTGTTGGACGTCGACAGCCGGCGATTGCTGCAATAGTCTCAATTGGGTGGACTCCAACTGTCTTGCGCGCGACGACATGTCGGTGCGAATGACGCCCAACATGATTTGTTGCAAATTCCGTAGCCAGTCTCGTTGGCGGGCGACCGTCGTTGCAGGGCTGCATTGAGCGAGTCGCTTGTTAAGCCAGTCAACGCTTTGAAATCGATCTTCCAGGTAGCGTTGCGCGAGCTTTTCGATATTTGCGGCTAAATATTCAAGCCGGCTTTGCCATTCGTTTTGATCGGGCACCACGATTTCTGCCGCGCCTGAAGGTGTTGGAGCACGGACGTCCGCCACGAAGTCAGCGATTGTAAAGTCGATTTCGTGACCGACTGCGCTGACGATTGGAATCGGGCAGGCAAAAATGGCATGAGCGACACTTTCTTCATTGAAGGGCCATAGGTCCTCGAGGGAGCCACCGCCGCGACCAATAATCAATACATCGCATTCGTTTCGTCGTACTGCATGACCGATAGCGTCGACGAGTTGCGCCTTGGCAGCGACACCTTGGACTGCTGCCGGATACACCACAATTGGAATTGCCGGGAAGCGGCGTCTGAGTACGGTGACGATATCTCTTACGGCAGCACCAGACGGGGACGTTATGATGCCGATTTTCCTCGGCACGGCCGGCAACGCTTGCTTGGTTGTCTCGTCAAATAGCCCTTCCGCGGCTAGCGCTGTTTTCAATGCTTCAAATTTAGCGCGCAACTCGCCTTCACCGGCGGGTTCCAACTGTTCAACGATCATCTGATAGTTGCCGCGGGCTTCGTAGATGCTGACTTTGCCAAAGACCAGCACTTGATCGCCGTTCTTCAGATTATGGCTGGGTCCGCGTTGGCGTTGCCGAAACCATGCCGCGCTGACCTGTGCGGAGCTGTCTTTCAAGCTGAAGTAAACGTGGCCTGAAGCCGGCCGCGATAGATTCGATATCTCGCCATCGACCCAAACGCGGGCGATACCATCTTCAAGCAGGGTCTTGGCGCGACGATTGAGTTCGGCGACCGAAATCGCCCGGATTGTTGGCGCCTGCGAGGAGAGATCCATCATAGGGGGCAGTATACGTGGGTCCTAGCCCGAACTATTCACGAATACGCTCGCGCCCTTGCTTGATATTTGTTTCCACACAGGATGTTCCTGCCTCGGGAATACACCCGGATATTCCGCTCGGTCGAAAAATCCCGTGTGTAAACAAGTCTCTGCCCAATCATCGCGGCGATTCATGAATAGTCCGGGCTAGAATGGTCACGGTGGAATTTAATTTGCCGATACGGCGTTAATTTGCCAGACCAGCGTTTACCGGCAAATGCGGGTTGCGTACAATTGATCGTTTTACCCCCTCCTGGATAGGAAATCAGACATGCGCATTGCCAAGGATGCATTAACCTTTGATGACGTATTGCTGCAACCAGCTTACTCGGAAGTCTTGCCGCGGGAAGTTGACCTCAGCACAAAGGTGACCACCGGCATAACCCTGAATCTGCCGCTGCTTTCGGCGGCAATGGATACGGTAACTGAGGCTGGCCTGGCGATTGCGCTAGCGCAAGAAGGTGGTCTTGGCATTATCCACAAGAATATGCAGCCGGAGATGCAGGCGCGCGAAGTGCTCAAGGTTAAGAAATTCGAGAGCGGCATCGTTCGCGACCCCATCACAGTATCGCCGGACATGACGATCCGTGCTGTCATCGATCTGACCAAGGCGATGGGCATCTCAGGTGTGCCAGTGGTTGCGGGCAAGGAGACCATCGGTATTGTGACGCATCGGGATTTGCGTTTCGAGACGCACCTGGATGCTCCTGTTTCAACTGTCATGACCCCGCAAGACCGACTCGTCACCGTCCGAGAAGGCGCGGATGACGATGAGGTTCTTTCATTGCTGCACAAACACCGCATCGAAAAAGTGTTGGTGGTGTCAGACGGCTTTGAGCTACGCGGCATGATCACCGCAAAAGACTTTCAGAAGGCGAGTGAATTTCCGCGCGCATGTAAAGATGATCGAGGCGCGTTGCGGGTCGGGGCGGCCGTTGGCACTGGATACGACACTGACGAGCGCGTTGCGGTCTTGGTAGAAGCTGGCGTCGACGTTGTCGTTGTTGATACATCGCACGGGTTCTCTAAAGGTGTGATCGATCGAATCGCGCAAATCAAAAAGGACTATCCGGATCTGCAGTTGATTGGCGGCAATATTGTGACCGCTGATGCCGCAGAGGCCTTGGTCGATGCAGGTGCCGATGGCGTGAAAGTTGGCATTGGGCCGGGTTCTATTTGTACCACTCGTGTTGTCGCTGGCGTTGGCGTACCGCAAATCTCAGCGGTCGCCGAAGTTGCGGCGGCGCTGGCTAAGAAGGGTGTTCCTCTCATTGCAGACGGCGGCATTCGTTATTCGGGCGATATTGCGAAGGCACTCGTTGCCGGCGCTTATTCTGTAATGATTGGCGGTCTTTTTGCCGGCACAGAAGAGTCTCCGGGCGAGGTCGAGTTGTACCAGGGCCGCTCTTACAAGGCGTATCGCGGTATGGGTTCTATCGGGGCAATGGGTCAGAAACACGGATCATCTGATCGTTATTTTCAGGACACCACCGAAGAACTCGAAAAGTTAGTTCCGGAAGGAATCGAGGGGCGGGTTGCCTACAAAGGCTCAATGGTTGCCATTGTGCATCAGCTCATGGGTGGCGTTCGTGCTGCAATGGGCTACACGGGAAGTCAGACGATTGACGAAATGCGAACGCGACCAAAATTCGTAAAAATCACGACCGCGGGTATGCGCGAAAGCCATGTACATGATGTGACCATTACGAAAGAAGCACCCAATTATCGAACCAACAATTAATCAGGCATTCCATTGCCCAGCCACTCGACGATATCCCACAAATTGATACCAACGTCATGACCAACGCACTTGAAGGCACTCACAACAAACAAATGGATATCCATGCCCACCGAATTCTGATTCTCGATTTCGGCGGACAATACGTGCAGCTCATCGCACGACGCGTACGTGAATGTGGTGTGTATTCTGAGATTTGGCCGTGGGATTCAGACCAAAAAGACATTATCGCCTTCGAGCCAACGGGCATCATTCTTTCTGGCGGGCCGGAGTCGGTTAACGTTGAAGACCCACCGCGAGTAGCGCAGGCGGTTTTTGAGTTGGGCGTCCCTGTTCTAGGTATTTGTTATGGCATGCAGGCGATGGCTGCCCAGCTTGGAGGTTCGGTCGAATCCTCGATCCATCGGGAGTTCGGCTATGCCGAGATTTCACCGCTTGATTCGGTGCTGCTCGATGGTTTAAGTGATGCGCCTTCTGGCGAACGCATGCTTAAAGTCTGGATGAGTCATGGTGACAGTGTCGCCCAGATACCGGACGGATTTATCGTATCGGCTAAGAGCGAGAACCTGCCTTTGGCGGCAATAGAAGATCGCAAGCGCAACTACTACGGTGTTCAGTTTCACCCCGAGGTCACGCACACGCCGCAAGGTGAGGCCATCATCGAACGTTTCGTCAAAGATATTTGTGGTTGCCCGGGTGATTGGACGGCCGACAATATTGTCGCGGACGCGATTGCGACCGTCCGTAAAGACGTTGGCGACGGGCAGGTCTTACTCGGACTTTCCGGGGGTGTCGACTCATCTGTAGTCGCTGCGTTGTTGCATGAGGCAATTGGCGAACAACTGACCTGCGTGTTTGTTGATCATGGCTTGCTACGGCACAACGAAGGCGATCAGGTAATGGCCACTTTCGCCGAGCACATGAATATAAAGGTGATTCGAGTGAACGCAGCGGAGCGCTTTTTTGCGGCGCTCGCCGGCATTGAAGATCCGGAAGAAAAGCGCAAGATTATTGGTGGCCTCTTCATCGATGTATTCGATGAAGAGGCAAAAAAATTAGCGAATATCGAATGGTTGGCGCAGGGCACTATTTATCCTGACGTCATTGAATCGGCCGGTGCTAAGACGGGTAAAGCACACGTGATCAAGTCGCATCACAACGTGGGCGGTCTCCCTGAAAAGATGCGAATGAAGCTGGTCGAGCCTTTGCGCGAGTTGTTCAAAGACGAAGTCCGAAAAATCGGCATCGAGCTTGGCTTGCCTCATGCGATGGTTTATCGCCATCCGTTCCCAGGCCCAGGGCTGGGTGTGCGCATACTCGGCGAGGTAAAACCTGAATTCGCGAATTTGCTGCAATTGGCTGACGATATTTTTATCGAGGAGCTGCGCAAACACGATCTCTACGATAAAACCAGTCAAGCGTTTGCCGTATTCTTGCCGGTGCGTTCGGTTGGCGTTATGGGCGATGGCCGCCGCTACGATTACGTGGTGGCGCTGCGGGCGGTCGAGACAATTGATTTCATGACGGCACGGTGGGCGCGGTTGCCATACGATTTTCTCGAGCACGTCTCGCTGCGAATCATCAACGAAATTGATGGTATTTCTCGTGTTACCTACGATATTTCAGGTAAGCCGCCCGCAACCATAGAGTGGGAATGAGCTGGACGTCTGAAGACGAGGCGTGGATGCGGCAAGCCTTCGCCGAGGCGGAGGTCGCAGCAAGCGTCGGCGAAGTACCCGTTGGCGCAGTCGTGGTTAGTAACGGCGAAATTCTTGGCCGCGGGCTGAATCGACCTATTCAGGACTCCGATCCGACAGCACACGCTGAAATTATGGCGCTGCGTGCGGCGGCAACCGCCGTAAACAACTACAGACTTCCCGGGACAACCGTCTATGTAACGCTTGAGCCCTGTGCGATGTGTATGGGGGCAATGTTGCATGCGAGAGTCGCACGGGTGGTGTTCGGCGCCTATGACGAGAAATCCGGGGCGGCAGGTAGTGTTTTGGACCTCAGCAATAACCGCAAACTCAATCATCAGCTTGAAGTGAATGGCGGAATATTAGCGGATCAATGCGGCGCGCTGCTGCAAAACTTTTTTAAGTCTCGCCGCTCCAAATAAACTGGGTCAGAGCCCGTTTTTCGTAAATCTAGGATTAAACTCCTGATCTGGAAAACGGGCTCTGACCCAGTTTATTTTTGACCCAGTTTTTCACTTCTCAATTTGTGCGACAAGCGCGGGGTCGCCTTCTGCGTCGTCTGTCTCGTCAGCCGGTTCTTCATATTCTGTGAGCCAGTTGATGATGTTGTAATAGACGCGGATGTTGTTGACGTACAACACCGGTTCCCATCCTCGCGCATAACCGTAAGGTACGCGTGAATACCATTTCGACTGTGCCAGCAACGGTAAAGCCTCGCGTAGATCAACCCACTTGTCCGGATCGCCGCCCTGCCATTCAACGATTTGGCGGGCGTCCTTTATGTGGTTAAAACCGACGTTGTACGCTGCCATCGCCATCCACGTGCGATCAGGTTCATCTACGCTATCGGGAAGGCGTTCAGTTTGACGTGCGAAGAATCGCCCGCCGCCAGCGATGCTTGCCGCCGGGTCCATGCGATCATCGATATCGAGATAGTCTGCTGTTGCTTGGGTTAGCATCATGATGCCGCGTACACCCGTCGGCGAAACAGCATGCGACCGCCAATGCGATTCCTGATAACCCAGTGCGGCTAACAGGCGCCAATCTACGCCCCATGCTTCGCCCGCTTCTTCAAACATTGACCGATAACGAGGAAGTCGTGATTCGAAATGGCGTATGAAAGCGCGCGTGCCAACATAGTCGAACTTTTCCGTGTGGCCGAAATATCGATCGGTAACCTGTGCGAGAAATCCGGAGCGGTCCGTGGAGATAATGTAGTCATCGGCGCGTGCTAGCAGACTTTGGTCAGCATCTTTTCTAAACGCCCATGCGATCGGGTCGTCTATTTTTAGGTCCAGCGCGACACGCAAGTCCGGATAGAAATGACGTTGAATATTGAATTCTGTGCTATCGGCAATGGTGAACTCTACTTCGCCCAATGCAACTTTCTTAAGTAGGTCGTCAACTTCATCGGTCGTGTTTTCGGCCCATTCGAGACCCGGATTTGTTTGTCCGAGCAAGCGCATCATATCGGAGTGGCTGCTCGCAGCCACGACTTCTACAGATCTGCCCGCAACCGCCTCAATCGAGCGTGGTTTGCCCGTTCCGAGTTTGTAGATGAGGTGCATGTCGACCGAATTGTAAGGATGGCCGAAGTCGAGAGATTCACGCCGCGAATCGGTCATTGATAAGCCAGCAGCAGCCATGTGTGCTTTGCCATCTGCAAGGTGCGGCAAGATTTCGGAAACACTGTCGACCGTTTCAATAACGAGGGAGACACCAAGGTCTTCGGCGAAGCCGCGCACCAAATCGAATTCGGGCCCGGCTGGACCCTCTGGTCCTACAAAATACGAAGTCGGGGTATCGCGCGTGACGACTCGTAATTCGCCAAGGTCGATGATCTGGTCGAGTGTTGTTGGCGCATTCGAGCAAGTGCCAACTAACGTCGCCAGGAGTGCGATAAGCAACAAACGCAACATCCGAATCTCCGTCACTGCTATCTCGGTTCGAAACCGAACCCGTGCAGGTGTTTGACCGGCGTCCGACCCATAAATTCCAGTCATTTGCTATCACGCACTCGCGGGGTATTCGCAGGATAGCCCGCAATATCAATAAGTTACGGGATTTCTCGCCAGCGGATACCGTAACGGTACAGCATCCCAAGCGCAATTTCAGCGCTTCGGTCACAAGCAGCTTGGGGCCGGAATCAGGCCAGCGATGACGGTCCTGCAGGGCGGCTATTTAACAATATCAGGCGACTTTTAGCTTCCGCTGGTAACTGATTGATCGGCCGATGTTGATCACGTGGCGCGAACGGCGAATGAGCAGGGTACGATTACCGTCCGGAAGAGCGATAGCGTCGCAAATTGGACATATTTCAACCTGATGCAAAGTTCTAAATGCGAATTTTCGACTAATTCTTGGCCGAAATTTGCGCAAGCGGCGGTGAACCCACTGCGCCGTCTGAGAGGCGATCTCAGGAACAATCTTGACGTGGTTGCGCGTCTTGAAATTTGCCTTGATGATAGGGGTCGATAAAAATCGATTGCTAGTTTTCGTAGACGGATTTAAATGACGAGGAGACCACCATGCTGACGCGACGAGACTACCTGAAGTATTCGGCTCTAGCCGGGGCAGCGGCATCATTGCCGACCGGACTGGCGCATGCGCTGCAGGTGGGCGACATCATCAAGCGTGCAATTCCGAAATCAGGCGAAGAATTACCGATCGTTGGACTGGGCAGTTCGGCGACTTTTAGCAGCGTCGCACGCAGCGACGATGTGACAGCGCTCACAAGCGTTTTTCAAACGTTGATCGATAACGGAGGCAGCGTATTCGATACGGCACCTTCATATGGCGCATCGGAACAGGTTGCAGGCCAGATCGTACAAGACATGAGTGCCGGAAAAGATGTGTTTTGGGCGACTAAATTAAATGTAGCACCGCGGGGTGGCGGGGCTGCTGATCCAGCTAAAGCGCGCGCGCAAGTTGAGCAATCCTTCGAGTTCATTGGCAAAGATCCTATCGATTTGATTCAGGTACACAATCTGGGCGACATGCCGCTGCAGATGAGTATTTTGCGCGAGTACAAAGAAGAAGGCCGCGTGCGTTATATCGGCGTTACTGCGACGGGGGCGCGCCGATACGCAGGGCTTTTGCAGGCGATGCGAGACTACCCGGTGGATTTTATCGGCGTCGATTACGCGGTCGACAATCGAGAATCGGCTGAAGAAATATTGCCGTTAGCAGAAGAACTCGGTATTGCTGTGCTCGCCTATGTTCCGTTCGGTCGTACACGGTTGTGGTCAAGAGTGCGGGGAATTGAAGTACCCGATTGGGCGGCAGAATTTGGCGCCGAGTCCTGGGGCCAGTTTTTCATCAAGTATGTTGCGGCCAATCCCGCAGTCACCTGCGTGACGGGTGCCACCAGCAAGCCGAAAAACATGTTGGACAATATCGGCGCAGCTTTCGGTGAATTGCCGACCGCTGCCACCCGAAAACGGATGGAAACCTTCGTTGCAGGCCTGCCCTCGGCCTAATTAGATAGAAATCACGACAAATTCAAGCGCTTGCTCTGGTGACAGGGCGAGCATTTTTTTATGATGTAGCACTGGATGGTCGCAGGCGAACAGTATGGCGGGATATTATTTCGAAGAATTCACGGTCGGACAGACCTTTCAGCATGAAATCACCAGAACCATTACGGAGGCTGACAACGTCTGGTTTAGTGCCTTAACGCACAATCCGGCACCTTTACATATCGATGCCGAATACATGAAAGACAGCGAGTTTGGCAAACCTATTGTCAATAGCTGCCTCACCTTAGGTTTTATGGTCGGAATATCGATTGGTGATACCACTGTGCGTCGGACGGTTGCCAATCTAGGCTGGGACGAGGTGCGCTTTCCACACCCACTTTTTCACGGCGACACAATTCATGTCGAGACTGAAGTGTTGGAACTGCGCGATAGTAAGTCCCGACCCGACAACGGTATTGTCATCTTTGCACATCGAGCCTTTAATCAAAATGATGTCTTGGTGGGCGAATGTAAACGCTCAGCGCTCATGCATAGATTGCCGACATGACACGCAGTTTTTTATTCGTTCCAGCCGACAGCGAAAGAAAACTCGCCAAGGCCGGAAACATTGAGGCTGACGCGCTGATACTGGATCTCGAAGACTCAGTGCAGGCAGACCGGCGGCCCATGGCGCGCCAGCTCGCGGCTGAATTTCTTGCGGAAAAGAAAAGTATCGATATTTGGGTGCGGATAAACCCTCTGAACTCAACTGATGCATTGGAAGATTTGCGGAGACTTGTTAAGGCAAAGCCTTTTGGTATTGTTTTGCCAAAACCAGATGGCGTCCGGGATGTAAATCAGCTTTCGATGTTGATTGACGTGCTGGAGACCGAAAGTGATCTGGAACCTGGTCGGATCGCGATTTTGCCGATCGCGACGGAGCGGCCCGGCGCACTTTTTCAATTGCATGAATACGCAGGCGCCACACCGCGATTAAGAGGGATTACCTGGGGTGCAGAAGACTTGAGCGCTGCGGTGGGTGCTGCGACCAACCGAAATACAGATGGTTCGTGGCTTCCACCGTACGAATTAGCACGTTCGTTGACGTTGTTTGCGGCTGCCAATGCCGGCGTGGCGCCGATCGATACGGTGTTTACGGATTTTCGCGATCTTGATGGTTTAGCTGCGTACGCCAGCAATGCGCGTCGCGACGGTTTCTCAGGGATGTTGGCCATACACCCCGATCAGGTTGCGGTGATTAATGCGGCATTTTCTCCGACTGACGTCGAGATCGAGCGGGCAAACAAAATTGTGGCGCTTTTCGCGGCCAATCCAGAAGCTGGCGCATTAGAGTTGGATGGCGGGATGATTGATCGACCACACTTATTGCAAGCAGAACGAACAATCGAATTAGCAGAAAAAAATAGTGAGACCGATCGATGACTAAAATTTATGAAGTACCTAAAGACGCTGCGGAGCGCGCACTCGTTACTGCCGACCAATACACAGAGATGTATCAACGTTCTGTCGATGACAACGAAGGTTTTTGGGCGGAGCAGGGCGAGCGTATCGATTGGATCAAGCCCTTCACCAACGTCAAAGATGTTTCGTTCGCGAAGGACGATTTGCATATTCGTTGGTACGACGATGGCACGCTTAACGCCTGCTACAACTGCGTTGATCGACACTTGGAGACAAAAGGCGATGATGTCGCGATCATTTGGGAAGGGGATGACCCGTCTGTTGATCTGACAATTACCTATGCCGAGTTACACGAACGTGTGTGCAAATTCGCCAATGGTTTGAAGGCTATTGGCGCTAAGAAAGGTGATCGAATCACCATTTACATGCCAATGATTCCGGAAGCGGCGGTTGCGATGTTGGCATGTGCACGCATTGGTGCGATTCACTCGGTTGTGTTTGGCGGATTTTCGCCGGAAGCGCTTGCCGGCAGGATCGAGGATTGCGGCTCGAACATCGTGATCACCGCCGACCAGGGGGTGCGCGGAGCCAAGGCGATTCCGCTCAAAGACAATGTCGACCAGGCTTGTGCTCGGCCAAACGTTACGACCCTCGAGAAAGTGCTCGTCGTGAAGCACACCGGTGCCGATATAGATTGGGTGGACGACCGCGACGTGTGGCTGCACGAAATCGAGAATACAGTCGATGCAGATTGTCCCTGCGAAGAAATGTCTGCAGAAGATCCGCTTTTTATTTTGTACACGTCAGGCTCTACAGGTAAGCCCAAGGGTGTGTTGCATACCACTGGTGGTTATATGGTCTACGCATCATT
>Ga0209403_10001262_pt1 | contig 33302 bp, 24 predicted proteins | sample ArcticOcean_MG_C_8_FD_187440 | JGI IMG/M metagenome (GOLD analysis project Ga0209403, IMG submission 187440) | Marine microbial communities from western Arctic Ocean - ArcticOcean_MG_CB11_86 (SPAdes) (version 2) | ecosystem: Environmental > Aquatic > Marine > Oceanic | place: Arctic Ocean...
CCCAAATTATTACAAAATATTTTCAGAATCTTTCGCTGGCGCGTCTATAGCGATTCTCGAAAGACATTTCCGGAAGAAAGGATAGAATTAGGACTCAATCTGTACCTGGCTCGCAAGAGCGTGGACGAATCGGATCCCTCAGGTCCACACTTTGGCAAGCGTGGCTACTAATTCTCATCGCTCCATTCGACTACTTTCAGATAGGCATCGCTCTTCTTTTTCATTTTTTCGCCCTTTCGATGGCTTCCCAGACTGCCACGTTCATCAAAGCCGTGTTTCTGGGGTGAGGGGAAAGCGACTGAAGTCACTTCTACTGGTGATTTGAACAGGAGGAAGCAGAGGGAGGGGAGTTGGGAAATTTGCCTCTGTGAACTCTGGTGGCTCCTGTGGGAATTCAGGAGAAAAAGTGGCGGAGAGAGCGGGATTCGAACCCGCGGTACCCTTGTGAGGTACGACGATTTAGCAAACCGTTGCTTTCGACCACTCAGCCATCTCTCCAGATCGAAGGTGAGGAAGCTTTGGAATATTTTGTCGCCAAGCAATAAGAAAAAACGGTGAATGTTAGATACTCAACCAAGACGGCGTTTCTGGTTAATTTCTTATGCGAATTCTTTTTCTCCAAGACCATCTACGTATCGGCGGCACCGAGAAGCAAACCCTTGCTATTGCTGAATTTATTCAACGTAAAGGCCACGAAAGTGGAGTAATGGTATTCCGGCCTGGGGGTCGGCTTCCCGTCCGGGAATTAAATCTCTCTTTCTTCAAAACACTCCAGCCTTTTAATACTCGCATTGATGAGTGGGCCCCGGGCCTGATGAGAAAAATACTCACTTATCAACCCGATGTTATCGTTTTCATGGGGAAGGTAGCTCACCTCTACCTCCCAACCATACAAAAGTACCTTCCTTCCATAACACTGGTAGCCACCTACCGGTCAGGTAAACCGCCAGTATCTTACTATCGAAAAGCGCTCCAGAATGCCCATGGTGTGATAACCAACAGCCAGGCAGAACACAAGCGACTGATACGACCCTACGGAATTCCAGAGAGACTAATTAGAACCGTTCACAATGGGTGTTTGATTTCAGATGAGGGTATTTCTCAAGAAAAAGCCAAGTCAACTAAACTGCGACTGTTGTGCTCAGCCATGTTCCGCCCGCAAAAGAACCAAATGGAATTGCTCTCAATTCTCGCTCAAATACCTCCCAGTATTCCTTGGCATTGCACCTTTGCAGGAACGGGGGAAATGCTGAAGCCCTGTCAGGCAAAGGCGAGGGAGTTAGGAATCACTGAGCAGGTAACTTTCACTTGGAGCAGTAACCCTATCGAGTTGTACCAAACACATGACGTGGTGGTTCATACTTCAAATAAGGAATCGCTCCCGAATTCATTAGTCGAAGCTCAATGCTGTGGTCTTCCAGTCATTGCCTATTTGGTAAACGGAGTTGGGGAGTGCTTTAAAGAAGGCGTATCAGGTTTTGGTATACCTTTCGGAAATCAAGATGCATTTCGAGATGCGCTGCACCTTCTGGGAATGGACTCCGATAAACGAAAGACTATGAGCCAAGCCGCATCAGCTTTTGGGAAAGAACAATTTGATTTTGAAGCGAGGTCGTCGGACTTTTTAGCCGTCGTTAAGGCGATTCATCAGTCTCGCGATTCAACAGACGCTCGTTCAGAATAACAGCACTCACGATAATACCACCTCCAAGCAAGAGGCGAACCAGGCCATCGGTCGAAACGGTTTCAAAGATAACCAAACTGACCACCACCGCGAGGGGGATTTTCAAATTATTCATGATGGCTAATGTCCCAGTATTGGTCCTTGTCGCACCATAATTCCAAAGAAAGAATCCAATTCCGGAAGCGAGGATTCCTAAAAAGACTATGACGGTGATTTGCGTGCTCGAAACCGCAGTACGGTCCCAATCGGTTCCAATCAGCATGAGTAAAACGGAAACGAGGAAACCTCCAACATACAAAATGCCGAAGTGATCACGCATGTTCAGTCCAGGATTTTCATGCATAATTCGCCGATAGTAAACCTGACCCAATGCAAAACACAGGTTCGAAATCTGGAGTAGTACTATGCCGAGGAGCGCACCTTCCAGATGTGGCGCATTGTAGTAAATGACAGCAGCACCCAACACGGACAGTAAAGCGAACAACAGGTATCTACTGCGGAGGCGCCGTTCAAATCCATCATCTACTAGAGCTACCATTAGGGGAGTGGTTACTGTAAACAGAGCGATTTTATGAGCCTCGAGGAATTGGTACGTGTAGATGTATGCTCCGTACATCAGTCCATATTGAATACCTCCGATCACTAGGAATCGGAAGGTTAACCCTTTGGAAAGTTGCTTAAAACGAATGAAGGGTAGAAAAACCAGTAACGCTACTCCGAGTCGAGCGGCACCCACAAACAGAGGATCGAGTCCCGTAAGCCAGGTCTTTATTAATCCAAATGAAAATGCCCAGATGATGGAAACAACTACCAAATACCACATGGAACCAGAACAGACTAGTGCTGGGTACCTGTCAGTCGGAAAAACTTGGGTGGGGATTCCAGGATATTCAAATGAAGTTGGGTGCGTTTTTTAGTACCTAAATCTTCAATCGAAAGAGAATCGAACCATGTATAGGACTCGGGCGAATCCAAATCCAACTCATTCCAATCAAAAAGGTTATCCGAAAATTCATACCCCATTCCACGTGCATCCTCTAACCATTCCGCTTCGAGTACCAAGCCTTCGCCTGTTAAAACAGTAAATGGAAATTTCACATCACTCCAGCCAGCCACATTAGGATTGGTACAAAACCCCCACTCTAGAATATTTTCCAGACCATCATTGTCTGGATCGCTCAAAGGATTGGCCTCTGCAACATCCTCATCTTCTATCCACTTACGATACGGATCGACACATCCATTGGCTTCCAGGCTTCCCCTATATTTAGGCCAACGAGAAGAAAAGGAAAGAGGACTGTCTCCATAAATGGCGTAGAGTTTGCCATCGGTAGATCCCACGTAAATGGTTCCGTCAGGACCGATTGCAGGAGAGGAATCTACAAACCCGCCTGTCTGATACGACCACAGTTTTGCTCCACCGCTGCTGATGGCATAGAGATTCCTATCTCCAGAGCCCACATACACGGTTCCGTTTTCTGCGATTGCCGGAGTAGAGTAGACAACATCAGTAGGGTCCGTGAAAGGCCATCCAGGTTTTACTGCACCCGTTTGCCCGTCAAACGCATAGATACTATCCTCGCTCGTTCCAATATAAACGGTTCCATCTGGACCGATGATCGGAGATGATTCGATTCCTGAAAGACCCGTATTAAACGCCCATTTTGGGGCCTCCACTCCCGGAGTTACTGCAATAACAAAACCATCATTATCGGCGATATAGATTGTTCCATCCTCTGCAATCGCCGGTGAAGCAGGAATCCCAAATCCAATATCAACTGACCACAACTCGGTTTTATCAGGAGCGATTTGAGAGAAATTTCCAAACAGGTCACCGACCCAGACATTACCGTCGTCGTCCAAAGTGGGCGAACCGTCTACCCAATCATCAAATAAGAACGGGCTCGCATCACCAGCGTTTGGACCCGACGCAATTGTCCAAACGGGAGTTCCGTCGGGATTTACGGCGTAGAGCGCGTTTTCACCATTTCCGAAATAGATAACGCCATCTTTCCCTACTGCGGGAGACCCATCAATGACTCCGAAAGATTCGAACTTCCAAAGTTCAGAGCCTGTTTCAGTGTCCAGCGCGTAAAGAAATCCTTCCCATGATCCAACATAAAGCACGCCTCCAGGCGCTAGCGCGGGAGAAGAGTCTACCCAATCCCCTACTTCCGTTTCCCACTTCAATGTGCCATCCGGATTCACAGCAATTACTTTATTATCATTAACGCCATCCTCAGAATCATCATTCACACCCACATAAATGACGCCGTCCATGTCCACAGCTGGAGAAGAATAAATTTCGCCGGTCGTGGCATAGCTCCACTTAAGTGTGCCTGGTTCTTGCCCCAGAGCGGTAAAACCTTTGGAAACAATAAATAGAATTAAGAAGATATTAAGTAATTTCACGGATAACGGGTAACTTGGATATATGTAGTTTAAAAACTGTTCCTTGAGGTCCTGTGCTCGCAAGCGTCAACTCACCTTGCAAATGTCTCGAGAGCTCCTGACAAAGCGATAGCCCTACTCCACTTCCATCGAGCTTGGCACTAGTAACCGGTTGAAATATATTCTCTGCGACAACTGAAGGAAGCCCTTCACCTTGATCGATTACAGAGAAAGAAACACCGCTTTCCAATTCTTCCTCAATCTTGAGCAAAACGGTACCACCGCTTGGAGAAGCATCTATGGCGTTTCTGATTAGATTGACCAAAATAAGGACAACCAAATTTGCGCGATCGTTCGAAAGTTGAAAATCTGAAACAGAGGGCCCACACTCAATCTTGAGTGCCACAGATTTCTTAACGGCGTAATGTGTCACTCGCTCCTCCGCCAGATTCGCAATCTCGGAGCAAGTGATTTCATAAGTGAATTCGCCTCCTCGATCCTGAAGTACTTCGATCACCTCATTTATCAATAACTGCATACGCTCCGTAGTATCAGCCGCGTCCTGCCAAACTTGCTCCCCCGAACCATCACCATCGCCAATTGATTGGGTCGTCACCAATTGGCGGATACCTTGAAGCGGGCTCTTTAACCCATGAATCAAATGTGAGGTAATCGCGCCAATGGCAGCCGTACGAGCCTCCATACTTAGTTTATGGTTCGCGGAAATCAGGTTTCGCGTACGGTCTTCAAGTAGTTGATTAACTTTGCGGAGTTTTTTAAATGCCCAAAATAATATACCTCCACCAAGGAGGGATCCCAACAGAACCGCACCGCCTGCATAGGTAAAAACATCGGCGTCCATACTCTGGAGCTCTACTTCTAAATCGCTACCATCGATAAAATACTCCGCATACCCTGAAACCGTTTCATCCTCCTTGGAAAAGAGTGGTATTATTATTTCCAATACCGAAAATGTTGACAGATCTGCCGTTTCTTCATCGATCATTAAAAAAATATCGGTCAGAAAAGACTCAGCTTTAAAACGGCTAATTGGCGTCCTTTTATTGAGAACAATTTCTTCCTCGGGTTTAAGCTGCCCTCTTTTTATCGAAATAGGAATTCCACCCAAAGACTTGTTGTTTTCCTTAAATACGCGAACACCGATCACACCCTCAATTTCCGAAGTATTAAGAGCTACCTCAAACAATTCTTCATCGGCACCGGGCTCAAATATACCTTCATTGATCAATCGCACATCATCAATTTCAGCGGAAGCAACGACCATAAGAATTTCAGCATCCCGATTGATCACCTGCGCTCTAAGTTCCTTCCGAAGTTTAAGGGCCAATCCGCCGGTAATGGCATAAAAAAGTAATAGGACTCCGGCAATCACCCAGAGAACTATGGACTTTTCACGCATGGAGTCAGGTTTCATTAAATACGCAAATTTTAAGGCTGCCCCCAGATATCAAGCTGGATTCCCAATGAGCCAGATAAGGCATCATACTCATCCTCTACAACATTGGAATGAGATTCCTCGTACTCAGCCAAGAGGTAAACTGAAAATCGTTTCATGAGCTTCTTTTTCAAGAAAAACTCACCAAAGAAGTCTTCTCGTTTTCGAACTTCGGTTCCGAAACGTCTCGCTTTTTGAATTATAAAATCAGTTTGATTTATTCCCAGGTTCAAAGAAGCCTCGAATCCTCCCCATTCACCATCGAGGGAGGCATCGAAAGACCATTGATCAAAATCATTATAGCCGACCCCGTTATCTCTGTTTTCGAGGTATCTGAGTTCAAGGCCTATATCCATATTCCTATCCTTTCCCCATTCTTGAGTCAGCTCAACTGAACCAAAGGTTCGATCTGTCTTCAACAGTGTTCCCGGAACAGCCCGCCCAAATTGATCCCGCTGCACACGATCGTCATGGTCACGAATATCCTTAGTGAGTTCTACCTCTATCTTGGAGGTTTCCCAAATCGCCCTCCGCCATCCAAGGTCTAGGACGCACTTCCAATCCTGTCCAAGTACTTCTTTATAATCCTCTTTATAACCCATGAAGCCCAAGGAAAGGACGTTCGTATTTTTAGCATCGTATTCCCACTTGGTTCCCAAACCGTACCCGTTGTACTCGATTCGTTGTCTGGAAACGTCTCGCTCGGAAATGGAAAGATCGAGGATCTGGTCAAAGAAAATATATTGAGCTATAAATTTGGCGTTTATCCGGTCATTAATATAACGCGTCCACTCAGTATCGGATAACCAGAGTTGTTCCTTATCGGCGTCTTCCACTCCGGAGTACCTTATGTCAGTTCCGGTTAAATAGGAGAAGAACTCACCGTTATTATCCGGGAAATGAGTCAAAAATACTTCCAACTCTGAGCGTAAATAATCACCCGATTGAGGATTCACAGTCGCAAGCAAAACATTGTCGGAATGACCTGCTCCGACCCGGGTAAAGGCAGAAAAATCCCAACCGGTAAGTTCCGCCTCTAACCAAGCCTCCAAGGCATCTTCATCCGAAAGCAAGGCCTCCAGTTCCTCGTCGCTTATCTCATCCTGTCCAAGGAGCGAAATAATCGAGGCGCAAAGTATCAGCGGAAACAGTATATACTTTCTCCGCCAAAAATAAATCGTGGGATTCATTTCTAAAGGTTTCCCCGGAAAGCCAGGGTATACAAATAGGTAGCAGCAGTTGATCTATCTTTTCAACTTCATTAACGAAATCTGACCCAATTCCCATTCTAATTTGGGTAAAAATTAGGCGGCCCATAAATGAGCCGCCCGGATTTAGTATAGATCTAGGTCAGTATGTAGGTATCGGTACCCTAACCTTAACTTCAACCCGCATCAGATACAGCGCGATCTTCACGAAGTCCGCGTAGTATCCGTCTGACCTTTTTCCGAAAATCACGCTGTGCAACGCGGCGCTCTTTCATAAGTGCACGAATGCGTTGTTTGATTGCATCTTTTTCTTCCTCAGTAGCAGCGGCTAACGCCTCTCTAAAACCTGAAAATGAAGCTCTGAAGGCGGCTTGCGCTTCGCGATATGCAGCGCTGCATTCCCGAATGTCGACATTGTCCCTAACTCCACGTGGTATACGAAAATCGGTTACTCTATCAGTTCGTTTGTCGGGAACAGGTCGGTCTTGTCCGAAGGCTTCGCCAGTTATCATCAATCCGCTTAGGATCGTAAGTATAATTAGTTTTTTCATTAGATTTTGGTTTAAGTTTTAAATTAGGGATTTGGCTCCTTAGTGCAGCTTGGATGCCAATTAAAACAAAAACCCTTATACTACTACTCTATAATGACTTACGGATATAGCGCCCTAATATGTCAAAGCTAGAAAATACCATTTCGGGGAATATTTCCCAAGTTTTCAGAAAACTCAAATACACGGATTGGGAACTATTTCCCAAGGATTGGGGGTCATCCCGCCGTAAATTTAAACGCAACAAGGATACGAGAAGGCTCTTTCAGCGACTCAAATGCCTTTAACAACGGCCTTCGGCGTCATACAGGTGAACCGAGTCAGTTGGAGAATTAACCGCCAGTACCAGATTCTACTCCCAGTTTTTCTTCACGGACTTCTTTGGTAACGCGTCTAATATTTTTCCGAAACTCATTTTGAGCCGTCCTGTGGTCTACCAAAAATTGCCGGATTTTCGCGCGTTGTTCTGTGCGTTGATTTTCAGGCGTTTCTTGAAGAATCTTTTTCATCTCTAGTAGCCTTGCACGAAAAGTTTCTCGAGATGTGTTAAAATCAGCAGCAAAAACTTTAATCTGGTCGTTATCCCTCACCAGAGACGGAACAGGAGGTCCATTAGGTCTGGTTGGGCGATCTCCAGGACCTCCACTCGGGCCTCCGGTAGGTTTGGTCTGGGCAAATGTAGTGCTTGTTAAAATTAGGAGTCCTACTGCAATATTTGAAAAGATGTTCTTTATTTCATTAACCTTCCAACTAAAATTATGCTACGATTATAAGGAACAATTGAGCTTAGAACCTATTTCTAAGAGCTTTCCGAGTCAAGGACCCAAAACCTGGTAATCGTGTAGGTCCTACTTCTTTCCAGAAAGCCTGTAACGAATATAATCCCTATTTACGCCGAGTAAACGCGCCGCGCCAGAAACGTTCTGGTTGGTCTGATCTAAAGCATGGTGAATTATTTTCAATACCGCCTCTTCTATATCAAAACCACTTTCCGGAAACTGGAAAGCCGCGTTAAACCACTCGTCAGGAGGCAAAGAGCCGGGATTAACAATCCCATCATTCACGGCCAACATGTTGAGATCCAGCTCATCACCTTCTTCGAATATCATGGAACGCTCAAGTTCATGAGAAAGTTCCCGAACATTGCCAGGCCACTCGTAGCCCATCAAACGCTGCCGTCCAAGCGTAGACAATTTCCGCACCCCCGACTTATAACGAACGGTCAATTTATCGATTAGCGCCTGAGCCAAGGAGGGGAGGTCGGACATTCTCGCCTTCAAAGGTGGTAGCTCCAAACGAAGAAGATCCAAACGGTGAAACAAATCGTTTCTAAAAAGTCCTTGGCTTATCAACTCTTTAATATTTTCACCGGCTGCAGCAATGAGTCGGATATTTATCTTTATAGGCTTGTTACCGCCAACCCGCCGAATCTCTTGATCTTCAATGGCCTTGAGAACTTTCGCTTGCAAAGGCAAAGAAAGACTCGAGAGCTCATCAAGAAACAAGGTACCGCCATCCGCAGCCTCAAATAGGCCAATCCGTGCTGTTTTAGCATCGGTAAAAGCGCCGCGTTCATGGCCAAACAGTTCAGATTCAGCAAGAGATTCGGGCAAGGCGGAGCAATTAACATCGACTAGATCGTTGTTTGATCGAGGCCCATTCGTATGGAGCCATCTCGCCAAAGAAGTTTTACCTGTCCCGGTCTGACCGATCAGCAATACAGGAGGTAACGCACTTCCAAGGCGACGGTCAGTTTCGATTATTTTATCAAGAGATTTTCTAATAGCCGTCAACGATTCACCGAAGAATAATCCCGAATCTTGCGATTCCTTTTCTTTCCGAAAATTTTCGATGCGATCTTGTTTCTGCTGTTTGCGACTGCGCAACATCACCAAGGGCAACTCATCGAGCTCAAATGGTTTCGTTAAAAAGTCTACTGCTCCCAAACGCATCGCTTCCACGGCCGTTTCGATACCACCTTCAGCGGTCATAACCAATACACGCGTGGTGCTGGCATAAACGCCCTCGCGAAGTAGCTCCAATCCGTTCCCATCGGGCAGATGAATATCCGATAAAACAATATCGCACGAATCATCACTTAAAAAGGTCCTAGCTTCATTGATAGTGAAAACCTGGGTCACTTCAGCACCGCGTGACTCGAGATAAGCACCTATCCGACGGCAAAGGAGCTTGTCATCCTCCAGGACAAGAATTGTAATACCGTGAAGTGGGGAGTCATCCATATCAGCAACTATGCGAGCTTGATTAACATCATTCCAATCAAAATTGTGTAACTAGCGCTTATGCTAGCTCGTTATTGCAAACGGAGACATACTCTACAAGGTTTCAACCAACTAAAAAGTATTTCATATGGCCGCCCCAAAACGTAATTTATCGATTTTGCTCTTTATCTGGCCTGCCACACTTGTCCTGGCGTTTTTCTTTGGAAGACTGACGCTTTCGAATGATCCAGCAGCCAGTTATCAAGCTGCGTTGGAAAACTCTAAGGAAAACGCCAAGGCCAAATCATCAGAGGTCGGCAAAATCGACACCCAGTCTCTCGACGATGCGGAGATGATTATGGAAGGCGCAATTGATCCAATCGCCCAAATCCGTAATGCATTAGCAGAAAACGACCCATTGAAACAAATGGCGTTGTTGACTGAAGCATTTTCAAATCTGAACAAGCATAATATAAAGGAGGGCATCGCTTTATTGGATTCATTGCCGGACGGACGATTCAAACAGCAAATGGAAACTTTGCTCTACAACACCTGGGGGAAACTGGATGGACCGGCAGCGATGGAATATGTCCAAAGCCAAGTAGAAGAAGATACAGGAGGAGGTCGAGGTGGACGAGGTGGACGAGGTGGTGGAGATAGAGGCTTTGGCGGTGATAGAGGAGGAAGCAGTTCATATCGAAATTCTACAGCGGTTATGTCAGGCTGGGCAGAAGCAGATCCACAAAATGCCGTCGCCTATGCTGCGGAAAATGGAAGTTCAGATGGTGGTCGTAACACCCTCATGTTATCTGCCATGCAGGGATGGGCTAACACCGATATTGAAAGTGCCATCAACTATGCGATTAACGATGTTCCAGAATCCACCGATCAAAATCGCGGCGGTCGAGGTGGAGGTGGTATGGAAAACTTTCTGATCAATCGATATGTCAATGAGGATCCACAGGCCGCTTCACAATGGGCGCTTTCTCAAACGGACCCTGAAGTTCGAAACGATGCGGTGGGCACCATAGCGAGATCTATGGCAGCAGACAGTCCGGAAGATGCCGCGTTATGGGCACAGGCTATTTCTGATCCAGAGGCACAGTCAGAGGCTCTCAAAGGGACAGCTTCGGGCTGGGCCAGGGAAGATCCCGCTGCTGCACTGGATTGGGCATTAAACATTGAGGATCCCAGTGTATCGAGCGAGGCAACCAGATCGGCGCTCAGTACGTGGGCTCGTGAAGATCCATACAGTGCTTCCGACTACGTATTAGAGAATATGGAACCTGGAGCGACAAAAGATTCAGCGGCGGCAATCTTGACCCAAAACCTTCTCAGGCAGCAGGATCTGGGAAACGCCTTGGCAATGGCAGAGTCCATAACCGATCCCGAATTACAGGCACAAACTTTGGCGCCCATTACAGAAGGTTGGTTGAAAAAGAATCCGGAAGAGGCTACCAATTGGTTCCAATCATCAACACTACCCGACGCGGCCAAAGAAGCCCTCCTTACACCTAAGCCTCCCAGGCCTTAATCGAAAGCCGCAGATAATAGCGCCAGTGTCTCACCACACTTTCAATTTCACTCGATAATAGTGAAGTGTTTAAAATTAGGATTTTAAAAAGCCAAGAATGTGCATAGGTTTGAACTTGGCCTATGCCTTCATCCGAACTCAAGTTGCTTACCCTCAACATCGCGCATGGGAGGGGTCCGATTCTTCACCAAGGTCTGGTGAAACAGAAAACCATCCTCAAATGGATGGAGAAAATTGCGGATCTGCTAATGGATCACCAGCCGGACATCGTTGCCCTCCAAGAGATCGATGAAGACTCACAGTGGAACGGGAATCTGGATCTTCTTGAGTTTCTATGAAGTAAGGCCGTTTATGAAAACGCCTCCTATGGAATGCATAATCGCCACGATGGGAAATACCGGCTAAACTATGGGAATGCCTTCCTCTCCAAATTTCCAATTATCGCTGAGGAATTAGTGGTTTCCGATAAAAAAATGGCTCAAAAGGATTCCTTTACTGCCGTTGTGAAACTCCGCTTGGATTCCTGGATTTTATAACCCTCCACTTAGATTTTAAGTCAAAACAGTCGCGACTCGTTCAATGCCATGAGATAAAAAAAATGTCCTTAACAAAGAATTGGAATACGGAGTTGAGAATCGGCTTGAACCGTTTGTCATGGGAGACTTTAACGCTAAAATTTCCAACCAAAAGGATGCTGCGAAGTTTTTACTTGAAGAAATATCTGCTCACTCGAGCTACAGATCCTATCCTGTGAAAGCCAATACGTTCCCCTCCTACCTTCCGAGAAAATCAATTGATTACATCTTTGTTCCAGATTCGTTTCATGTGCATCATAGTGAAGTCGTCCGTAGGAATGTTTCTGACCATAGGGCTGTATTGGTAGAGCTCACTTCAAAGAATCTGCAATAAATCAAGGAGTTTTACCTGAGGCACTGAGAGAATGACTTAGCCTCTAGTGATCCCAGACACAACCCACGATTTAAGGTAAACTTTTATTGAATATTTTTGCACTTGGAGCGTAACGAAGTAGATTGAGCGAATCTCATTTTCGTAACACGCATATCATCCTATCTCATGAAACGAAAAACTGTTCTTGGACTAGCTGTATTTATAACAGCGGCTGCAGGCTTGGGCTTGGCTGTAGGCTACAAGCCAGAGGTCTTCCAATCGTACGGAACCTACCTGTTGGGACTCGTTTTAGCCTTAGCCGTTTTCCTTGCAATATCCCGGGGACGCGAAATCCGCAGGCAACACCCGCGACACTTTCATTAGAAAGTAGACAACCCTGTCCACTCTTGTACGCGATAGAGGAGGCCTTTAAATTTGGCCTTCCATCCGGTTTCTTCCCAAGCGGAAAAATCAAGTGTGTACGATAAGCTTGGAGTGTTCTTCCATAATGTTTCAAAGTAGGTGGTGAAACGATCCATAGAAAGCTGAGAACCCTCCATCCAAACGTTCGCCTCAAGGTTCAGGTCTGCAAGATTACGACGAGTCCAATTAGCTGATCCGAGGCATAGGTGATTTTTTCCGGTGCGTGGATTCGATATGGCCAAGGCTTTATTATGAAACTGTTCACCGTGGGTATCCGCCCAAACAATACTTATGTTATTTTCTACGGCCAAGCTACGAAACTCACCAGCGACGATCCGGTTGGGTATCCCACTTTTTTCACGACCAAAGGCGTCCCGATTAGCATCAAGAACCATGCGGACTTTCGCACCATTTTTTGCCGCTTGTTTGATCGCAGCAATCACCTCGCGGTCTGATAAATAGAATAAAGTTATCATAACTTCATCCCCGATCGAAGCGCCATTTAGGAGATCTATTAAACTCTTATGAATAGCGCCCTCAGTAATCCATTTCACACGAACGCTACCCGGTGCGGAGGCAGGCAATTTGCTAGCCAATACTTTTATGCGATCGATCTCTTCAGGAAGCAACGTCTCAGGGAAAGCCGCTTCATGCGACCAGGTGATGAGCTTCAATTCCGAGTCGAGGGCCTCAAGGCCGAGTGCGCCACGGACGCGGATGCCAATATTGGAATGAGCAGAGCTGCCATCAGCAGGATTGAGACTACTCACTAATAAATCTACCCCATCTTTCTGAGAGGCTGTGATAGCAACCTTACGATGATTTGCTTTGAAAAATAAAAGATTCCCAAGCTGCTTGAGTGAGATCTTGGGACCGTCGACGATTAACGGATTCGTCACCCAGGGTTTATTTGCCAAGGCAGTTTCCTTATTAGGGTTAGGAGTGAAGCGCGAGTAAAAGCGGGCGTTGGTCCCATAGATCCAGTTGGAGTCGGGAAGATCCCACAAATAAGTAAACACCACCTTTACTCCTGCATCTTCCAGTTCCTTAAAAAACGTGGGCGCCATGTCGTCATAGATACGATTGATTGGATCGGTCAATAAAACGATTGGGAGATCGGGCAGAACTTGTTTCTTTTTTATTAATGCGAGGGCTAGCTCGAGCGATAGTTTCCGGTGGTCTTCAATAATTGTCCCCTGAAAATGATTCCAAAGAAAAATATCCAACACAATAAACTGGTCAGCCCGGGCAATCATATCGAGAAGCTCATCAAAAATCTCTTGATGGATCACCCGTTGTTTACGAGCCGGATCCCATGCAGTAGAATCGATCAACAATTCCACATCAGTGTCTGAAACTGATACCCATTCACTTGCGCAATGACCACCATCCGGTAACTCGGGTTGATCGATAATAACAAAGGGAAGTATCACTGGACTTAACGCCAGCATGAGAAAAAATACATCAAAAATCCGAAGTGACCTCTTGGGCTTTTCCTCTTTTGCCATAGGATGCGAATCGTTAGTGGCCTATAACAAAAGGTCCATCTTAAAGCAGATTACCTAAATAAATCGCTTACTCAAAACGAAGCGCATCAATCGGATGCAAACTCGCTGCTTTGTAGGCAGGATAGGATCCGAAAACAATGCCTATCAACGAACAGGTGGCAATAGCCACGCCCGTCCAGAACCAAGGAAAGATAAACGAGGAATTCGACATCGCAGCGATAATATTTCCTGCAATTACTCCAAAGAATATGCCAAACGCACCACCTACTTCGCTCAGAAAAATTGCCTCCAACAAGAACTGCTTCAGAATGTCCTTTTTTCGAGCACCGATAGACTTACGAATACCAATTTCCCGGGTCCGCTCTGTTACGCTCACCAGCATGATATTCATCACACCCACTCCTGCGACCGCCAATGCGACGGCACTTATGATAAGGCCACCCATACCAATCATTCTAGCAATATTGTCGGACATCGCCTGAATAGCATCGTTGGACGTGATCTCAAAATTGTTTGGATCCTCTGGCTCGAGACCACGAACAACACGCAATACTCCGATGGCCTGGTCTTTGTATTCATCCATCAGATTTATATGAGGTGCTTTCACCGCCATGTTCAGTGTAAGAGAACTCGAGGACCTTATGGACAAATAGCGAGTCAAAGGAATCAGAACGACCTGATCGGGATTACTTCCAAAACTCTGACCTTTCTCTTTCAATACACCCACCACCGTGTATTTCGTGCCTTCTTGCACAATTTGCTTCCCGATGGGATCTTCCACCGGAAAGAGAACCGACGCAATATTTGTGCCTATGACGGTGACCGTTCGATTAAACTCAACATCCTCATTTGTAAGATTGTGCCCAAATTCCACATCAAGTGGAAAACATTCCATATAGTTTTCATTGGTTCCGATAACATTAACGTTCCGGCCTGTTTTCCGATCTTTGTAACGAGCAATTTCTCCACCATCAGACAAATAATTACAAACGAGTGCATCGGATTCGGACTCCATCATGATCTTAAACCGCCTGGCTTGCCGGTAATCAATACGGGGTCTGTCTCGATAGTTCCACCACCCGTTATTGATACGAATCGCTGGCATCTTACTTACCTGAAACACTCCTCCTGTAAACACTTCCAAGTTTTTATCGATTGAAGAGCGTATCGCCGACAAAGCAGTCATCACTCCCACTACAGAAAAGACTCCAATTGTGATCCCTAATATCGTGAGAGAAGAACGAAGCTTGTTAGTCTTACCGAGATCGTAGAATTTCTCAACGCGCCCGATATCAATAATCGGTTCCCCTACTCCTTGATCGGCTTGAATCATATGTTCTGGTTTCGGGTTAAATAAAGTTGGATTAGTTCTTCTTGTCCTCGGACTTTTTGTCGTCGCCCGGCTTCTTAGTTGTCACTGCCATATCGTGTTTCAACTGTCGAGTGATCGCACGGGAGTTGCCCGACACCACTTTCTCCCCTACATCGATACCTTCTTCGATGACAATGTAGCTGTTGTCTGCAATGCCTGTCTTCACTTCCCGCATGATGGCCTTGCCGTCCTTCACGACAAAAATGATCCGCTGCAGATCTTCTTTGGCATCCTTCTCATCCTCCTTAGGTTTGCCAGCATATGCTTCTTCTTCCGTCGCTTCTTTTTTTGCCAGCATCTTCCTCATTCTCGGTATCGGGATTGAGCGCTTTCTTCACCTCGTCCTTCTTCCTCACGGTTACCGATTGCATGGGAATTGAAATAGCATCTTCTACCGTTTCAGTCTCTATGTCCGCCGTCGCGGTCATACCCGGTCGTAGCTTTGAACTTGGGTGCGTCAGTTTTATTCTCACCTCGAAGGTGGTCAGCTGATCGTTATTCTGACGAACGTTCGCTGCTGAGCTAGATATCTCAGTCACGTAGCCATCAAACTTTTTATTGGCAATGGCATCCACCTCAACAGTCGCATTATCCTTGATATTTACGTGGACGATATCGGTCTCACTAACTTCTATCCGAACTTCAATGTTGGTCAGATCTGCTACCCGCATTATTTCGGTTCCGGCAAACTGCCTGGTGCCAACCACCCGTTCACCCAGTTCCGAGTCCAACTTACTGATCGTGCCATCCATCGGTGCGAAAGTCACCGTTTTGGACAATTGTTCTAGAGCCTCATCTAATATTGAATTGGCTCGTTCGATTTCTAAAAGTGCTGATTGCTCCTGGGTCCTTCGAATCTCCAAAAGAGTCATCGCATCCTCTTTCTCCTTCTCGCTCGTAAATTCCTTGGTAAACAATTCTTCCACACGCCGAAGATCCTGCTCTGCCTGTAATCGCTGAGCCTTTGATTCCAGTGATCTTGATTTGGCTGAATTAATCGAAATCCTACGTTGTGTGACCTGGGTCTCGTAACGGTCTGGATCTACTTTGACCATAAGATCGCCCTTCTTTACGAGCTGGCCCTCTACCACAGGCAGCTCTATGATCTCCCCGGCCAACTCAGAAGAGATCTTTACTTCAACTTCTGGAAAAATACGCCCGGTTGCCGAAACAATACTGGTAACGGTGCGACGTTCGGCCTCTTCAGTTGTTACCTCAATGACCTCCTCTTTCTTTTTTGAAGCCAGGGTAGCGACCGTTACGCCTACAGCGACTATCAGAAACAGGAAAATGATGAGTTTTTTCTTGGATTTTTCTACGAGTTGGAGGAGCCATAATGTGAAAGAGTTTCTTTCAGAAGGGAGATTCAGGGAACACGGACAAGATCTGATCAAGAGTGTTTCCCGATGAAAGTGTGGAAAGTTAAAATAATATCAACCTTTAGACCCTCAAAACATTCAAAGAGTCGCAAAAAACTTCGAGAAGGAGTTGCACAGACGCACCGAGCTTTGCAGCTTTCCTCTTCCGATTTAATATGTCAGCTAAGCAGGAATACATCCACCTACGAGGAATCCGCCAAAACAACTTAAAAGGATTCGATCTGGACCTACCTCTTGGGAAGCTGGTGGTCGTTACCGGGCTGAGTGGCGCGGGAAAATCTTCGCTCGTTTTCGAAACCCTCCATGCGGAAGGTCAAAGGCGCTACGTGGAAACGTTTTCACCGTATACCCGACAATTCCTGGAGCTCCTCGACCGCCCAAAGTTGGATTCGGTCGAAAACATAAGACCTTCCATTGCCATTCAGCAGAGCAACACGGTCAAAACGACCCGCTCTACAGTCGGAACCATGACCGAGCTGACTGATTTCTTCAAAGTATGGTTCAGTCATGTGGCCAAATTGTACGATCCAGATACCGGCGATTTGGTTGAGGATGACAATCCAGAATCAATCTGGAAAAAGGTTCATGCCCATTCCAAAGATGAAACGCTATTGCTTAGTTTCTGCATAGACCGGCCTAAACAACTCAAATGGGAAGAAATCCTGGGGCCATTAAAAGCACAGGGGTACACGCGAGCATTAGCGAAGGGGAAAGTTGTGCGTCTGGATGATTTGCAGGTGTCCAAACTTGGCAAAACACCGTTGTTCATTATCCAGGATCGCTTAAAAATCTCTGCGAAAGGTCGCAACCGTTTCCTGGAATCTGTTCAGGTTGCGCTGCATTTCGGACGAGGCGAAGTCGTATTTTTTAACGACCAGGGTAAAAAAGCCGCCCATTACTCGATTGGTTTACATTCACCAAAAGCAGGAAAGCAATACAAGCCAGCCACCCCTTCGATATTTTCTTTTAATTCGCCGATCGGCGCATGCCCTGAATGCCGTGGCTTTGGGCGGGTCATCCAAGTGGATTATCGATTAGCTATTCCCAATCGGAAACTCAGTATCGACCAAGGGGCGATCAAAGCCTGGCTCGGGGCCGTTTACGGAGAAAGCCTGAAGGATTTGAAAATTTTCTGCCGGAAGAAAAAGATCCCAACCAACATTCCCTTCGAAGACATGCCGGAGGAGCATCAGAATTTCGTCATTCAAGGAGATCCTGATTTCGGGAAACCTGGCTATAAGTGGCCCAAAGTATGGTATGGACTCAAAGGATTTTTCGATTGGCTGGAAAACAATACCTATAAGATGCACGTGCGGGTGTTCCTCTCTCGCTACCGAACCTACACCGAGTGCCCAAGCTGCAAGGGCACGCGACTTCAACCCGAGTCACTGTGCTGGAAATGGCGAGGAATGCAGCTACCAGACCTTTATGAGTTGCCGATACAAGATCTCCTACAACTTGTGCGAGATCATTTTATACCGACCGGCGATCACCGTGTTGATCTGGCTTACGAATCCATTCTGACACGTCTCACTTACCTCGACCAAGTAGGTTTGGGTTACCTGACACTCAACCGGCCTTCCAAAACATTATCGGGCGGCGAGGTTGAAAGAGTAAGCCTCACATCCTGCCTCGGCACGTCCTTAGTCGACACCTTGTTCGTGTTAGACGAACCGTCCATCGGTCTTCACTCACGGGATATTGATCGGCTAATCCGAATTCTCCGGCGACTCACCGACATGGGAAATACAGTAGTAGTCGTTGAACATGACGAATCGATCATCCGCGCCGCAGACCACGTGTTAGAAATTGGACCCCAACCAGGCAAGCTCGGCGGAAACTTGGTTTTCCAAGGATCATTAAAAGATCTTTTATCCGACGAGGATTCAATCACCGGTCAATACCTATCAAATCGTAAGACCATCCCTTCGCCTGAAAAACGTCGTCCGGTCAAAACAAGAGGGACCAAGAAATCCCCACCCACTCCGTTTCTTTCATTCAAGAATGTATCCAAGCACAATATTCAGAAACAGGACTTCAAGATTCCACTTGAGCGGCTCGTCTGCTTAACCGGCGTCAGCGGTTCTGGAAAGTCCACACTCTTGGACAACGTCATTCATCAAGCCTTTAAACAAGTTCGAGGGTTGGTGGTGAATGACCCGGCCGAAGTAGCCCAGATCGCATGCCCAATTTCTTTTGCTGACGTTGTTCTTGTTGACCAGGGACCTCTTACCAAGACACCGCGCTCCAACCCCATCTTGTATGTCAGTGCATGGGACGACATCAGAAATCTCTTCGCCAAAACGGACGAAGCTCTATCTCAAGGTTTCACTGCGGCTTATTTTTCATTCAACGCGGGCGATGGGCGTTGTGACAACTGTACCGGCCTCGGTTACGAACAAGTGGAAATGCAATTCCTGTCAGACGTTTTCGTCACTTGCCCTATCTGTGAAGGCGAACGTTTCAAACCGGAGATATTGGAAATTCAGTGGAGTGGTAAATCGATTGCAGAAGTCCTCCATATGACGATTACCGAAGCGCTGGAGTTCTTTAAGGATCAACCCAGGATTAAGCACAAACTGAAGTCGCTCGACGCCGTTGGGCTTGGTTATCTGAAGATCGGCCAACCACTCAACACTTTATCGGGTGGAGAATCTCAAAGACTTAAGTTGGTCAAGTACCTTTCCCAAGCGAGCGATACGGATGAGCAATCTCTTTTGCTACTCGATGAGCCAACGACAGGATTACACAAACACGACGTCCATCGCCTAATTCAGGTACTACATCAATTGGTCGACGAAGGACACAGCGTGATTGTTATAGAGCACAATCTCGATCTCATCAAATGCGCCGACTGGCTTATTGAGCTAGGACCCGAAGCCGGCAAAGCAGGAGGCAAAGTCATCGCCGAAGGAACATCGGAGCAGGTGATCAAAAAGAAAATCCCATCTCAGCCATTTCTGATTCAGGAACTGAACAGAAAGAAGCGAGGAGTGTGGAGCGAGGAGCGAGAACAACCTTTAGTGGCTGCTGAAGAGCCGGTGGCGTATGGTAATGGAAAATCTTTAAAAGGAAATCTGAGCGGAGCGAAAGCTGATTTCCATTCTCACTCCTCACTCCTCACTCCACGCTCCTCAGAGACCAGTCTTCAAATTCTCGGTGCAAGGCAACATAATTTGAAGAACGTCTCCGTAGACATTCCCCACAATGAGATAACCGTGGTCACCGGTGTTTCTGGGTCGGGGAAATCGAGCCTGGCTTTCGATATCGTGTTCGCTGAAGGACAGCGCCGTTTTCTTGAATCCATGTCCGCCTACGCTCGCCAATTCGTTGAGCAACTTCCCCGACCGGATATCGATGATTTACGAGGAATTGCACCCACCGTCGCCATTGAGCAACGCGTCACACGCGGCAGTCGTAAATCGACAGTAGCCACTATCACCGAGGTCGCGCAGTACCTGCGGCTGCTTTACGCCCGGCTTGGCATTCAACATTCTCCGGATTCGGGACTTCCAGTGATTTCGATGAGTCAATCAGCACTGGTGAAGCATCTGAAATCACAGCTCAATTTACCTAAACTCAAAAAACAAAAACACATCTATCTGGCAGCGCCCCTCATTCGTGGAAGAAAGGGTCACCATGAACCTGTAGCCAAATGGATTGAGAAACAAGGGCACGATCTCATGCGTATCGACGGTGCTCTGGTGAAGGTTTCCAAATTTAAAAAACTATCCCGCTACAATGAGCACGACGTCGAGGTTGTGCTCGCTGACCTGGGTAGGGACGCTTCGCCGAAACATCCGACGTCCGATCAAGAATACGGCAAACTCCTCAAACGTGCCCTCCGCCTTGGAAAAGGTTCAGCCATGCTTGTCGACAATGCCGGCGACATTATTTCCTGGTTGTCAACCGAACGGGTCGACCCAATAACCGGCGATGCCTATCCCGAACTTGATCCCAAGCACTTTTCCTGGAACAGCTCAAAAGGCTGGTGCCCGGAGTGTCGAGGAAACGGAAACAATTGGTTTGAGAACGAAGATGAGTCAAGCGATAGAAAATGGTTTCTTGAACCCTGTGAGCATTGTGAAGGAGAACGCCTCAATCTGCTTTCACGAAGCGTGTACTTATATTTCAAGGACGGGGCATCGCTTACACTTCCGGAGCTTCTTGTTTTGCCTCCAGCGGGACTTCTAAAACATTTGCGAACTCTAAGGCTCGATCGCAAAGGGAAAGCAGTGGTAACTGATATCCTTCCACAAATCGAAGAGCGATTAAAATTCATGGAGCAAGTTGGTCTCGACTATTTGGGCATGGATCGCCCCACTTCGACACTCTCCGGTGGTGAAGCCCAACGCATCCGCCTATCAGCTCAACTTGGGTCCAATCTATCTGGAGTGCTTTACGTTTTGGATGAACCATCGATTGGTTTACACGCCAAGGACAACATGCGATTAATCGAGTCTCTCAAAGACCTCAAGTCTCGCGGTAATACTCTACTCGTTGTTGAGCACGACGACGAAACCATGGAGCACGCGGACCACATCATCGACATTGGACCCGGAGCCGGTATCCACGGAGGAGAGATTTTGGCCAACGGACCCATAGAAGAGATATTGGCGAATAAGTTATCGTTAACAGGACAGTATCTAAAAAATGGTATCGCGCACCCGATCCGTGGAAAGTACCGCCCACTTCCTCCACCGTACAATGCCCGGTCAAAGTCAGCTCAGGAATGGCTTGTGTTAAAAAAGTCAGGACTCCGAAACCTGAAAGGTGACGATCTCCACATCCCAATGAAAAAGCTAATCATGGTTGGAGGTATTTCCGGAGCTGGAAAATCAACCTTAGTTCGAGACTTGTTGAATCCCGTAGTCGACTATGCCCGCAAATACAAATTATCCACAGTTGTGGAAAAAGATTTCTCCCGCCAGGTCACCTTGCCAAACACGCATGCGGGAAAGCCCTTCTCCAAATTGATTAACGGGGATCAATTCAGATCCGTTATAGAGGTGGACCAGAAACCTATTGGTAAAACGGTCCGCTCTACCCCAGCGACTTACATGGGTGCCATGAATATTATCCGTCGCTTCTTTGCATCGATTCCGGAAGCGAAGATGCGAGGCATGACAGCCAGCACTTTTTCTTTCAATACTGCTAATGGTCGTTGCGAGACGTGCAAGGGTTCGGGACAAATCAAACTGGAAATGAATTTCCTACCCGATGCCTACATGACCTGCGAAGATTGTAACGGCAATCGATACGGACCTGAGTTGGACGATTTGTTGTGGAAGGACAAAACCATCGCTGACGTTCTCAACATGACCTTCGAAGAAGCCGCAGAGTTTTTCAAAACACACAGTCTCCTAGGCGACATGCTGCATCTCATGGTGCAAACAGGTCTCGGCTACCTTACCCTCGGTCAAAGTAGTCCCACCCTATCAGGTGGGGAAGCTCAACGCCTCAAACTCGTCAGCGAACTCGCAAAAGGACTCCCCAGTTTCCGCGATAAAAGCCGCGCTATCAAATTCCAAAATCTCTACATCCTCGAAGAACCCACCATAGGTCTCCACATGAGTGACTGTGAGAAACTGATCCACCTCCTCCACCAGTTAGTAGACCAAGGTCACACGGTCATCGTCATCGAACACAATCTCGATCTGCTCGCCGAAGCTGATTACCTCGTCGAGGTAGGACCCAAGGGCGGAGACGAAGGCGGACAAATCCTTTACCAAGGTCCGGTCAAAGGTCTAAGTAAAATCAAGAGAAGTCCTACCTGGCCATTCCTTAAAAAGAAACTATCCAAGTAACTCGGAATGACGGAAACTCATCTGTTCACCTTGGTTGATAGAGCCTCAAGAAACGCCCTGTGAAGTGCTCTCTAATTACTCGTCGGAGGATTAAGAAGCTCTTCGATTCCTTCCAAAGGTCCAGGCCCTGTGCTTCGGCCAAACCGGCTCACCAAATTTACCAAAATACGAGCCCACCAGGGGAGACCGGCATTACTTAAGTCAATCACGTGTTCCAATTTGGATCTACCATCTCCAAGCACGGTAATCACATAAGTCTCATCAACGGATTTCAGCTCCTTGGAGTCGGATTCAAATTGGTAGCGGAATTCGATTTTTCTTTCAAACTCCCAGGTAACAACCTCGCCCTTGGTAGCTTGGATATTGTTGCCCATATTAAAGGAGGCCTCAAAGGCACTTCCCAGCCCGCCACCGTTGGTACTGCTGGCACTCAAACACTTGGGATTCCAGGCCGGCATGTTAGCCGGTTCATGAATGACAATCCACAAATCACCCGCCGGCGCATTGAAGATTTTAGATGATACAATATTCAACTCACCAAAGATTTAAGATTTAAGATTTTATACCAGTTATAAACAGGCACTCTTAAAGACATTATACGAGATCACGGAAAGAAACTATCATTGTTCTTCGGGGGTTTACAATGAACTTGATATAATCAGGCAGAGTCAGAGAATCTTCTACCCAAGCGTTCCCGACGACTCCTGAAATCACCTGCCCACATGAATCCTGCGATTAATAGCTTCCCAGCACTTTGTCTGCAATGTGCACTTGCAGGTATTCTCATACTGGGATGCCAGAGCCCTAGCACTGGACAGATTGAGCCAAAAAACCAGCACGAACAACTTGATTTTAGAAGAGATCTGCTAAACCTCTGGGATGGTTCTTGGGTTCAATCTTATTTCAGCTCGGCTCAAAGCCAGCAAGTGATAGAAGCTGGAATGGATGCGGCTCTTAAGGATCACAGAGAAGCTTTCAGTTCGCGTGCGGCAGTGGAACGGGACGTGCATCCTCCTTCTTCAGTCGATCCTCCGCGCCCAATTCCAGGTAATCCACTTCCAGTGAATTGTTCTCCTCTATGGAACCTTTGATTTTGAGTGCCAGCAAAAATAGCCCCCAGAAAAAGAGCACGAAGCAGACTTGCTGTTCGTAGTCTTTCAGAACAATCCATAATGAGAAAGGTGTCTGGCCGGATTCCGCACTTACGGCTTTACCCGCTTCGAAGTCGGACTCGGCAGCAGGACGAATCACAAACTCATAAAAAGCAGTTACCACAAGTATGATAACGACTAGTCCGATTGATTTTAAGGCAAAGGATTTTGGGTATTTTTTAATAAACGAAGCCATAATGTCGAAAGGCGATAAATCGACATTGAGACCTACGCAGAAAAATCCCGAAGTGCGAGCGCTTTATTCCTTGGTATTTTCCTTTAATGGATAGGGAATTCGAAAAGCGGAATGGGATCCTCCGATAAGAGACTTATTTCTTCCGGAGAACCAAGCATTTCCAAATTGGACTATTGTTTAAGATCCTCCTGCAAAGGTTTGCTCAGCTCTGCGTTCCATTTCTTCAGCGGAGGTTTCTTCTACCATCTCAGTGAATGACCAACGGTAGCCAAAGGGGTCACGGATCATCGCGGTGAGTCGGTCAATACGATTCATAGGAGAATTGTTCTACCAGCACCTATCATAAAACATCACCAGTTTTTTAAGAACCCATGTACCGATTTCTTCGGAGTCGTTGCCACTTGTTGGACAAGAGAGTATGGAATCGAAGAAATTTCGTACCGCTCTTCAATTTGATTCAACATAGCCAGCCACAATTTCGCCGTCATCTCTGAATCGTACAATGCTCGGTGGTAGACGCCGTCCGATGGGATATCCAAATAGTCGACCAGCGAGCCGAGTTTGTGATTGGGCGCTTTCTGATATATCCGCCGAGCAAGGAGCATAGAACAAACAAACTGCCCCATGTAGGTTCTCGAAACCTTTGCCAGCTCGGCTTCCAAAAAACGTTTATCAAACGAAGCATTGTGAGCGACCAGGTTATCGTAACCCAAAAAATCGGCGAATTGATGCATGACATCCGCGCACGGAGCAGCATCGCTGAGCATCTCGTTTGTGATTCCTGTAAAACCCTCAATAAATCCGCTAATTTGAAAACCGGGATTCATCAATTCCTGAAAACGTTCAACCACCACACCGTCTTTAATTCGCACCGCGCCAATCTCGATTGCACAGTCTCCCCAGTCCGGTGAAAGGCCGGTCGTTTCAAAATCCAAAACAACAACTGAATCAGCAGAGGCCATAGTAATCTGCCTTTAGGTTAAGCGAATGGGATTTGAAGAGCGAAAGGATCATGAATCAAAATCAGACGAACAGCTTTTTGCTTTGCAAGAACAAGATCAGGACGGCGGACTTTTCCAGAGCGCATTTTGGTCAGGATGACCATTGATCTCCATTATCCCGGATCGATTTGGGCTAATTGTGAACAGGGCCAATCAATAGCCAGACGATCTCATCATGGTATCAAAGGGGCCAGACGATCAGGATAACTGGTATGCTCACAGCAATGACTAGGATTTCTAAAGGTAACCCCATACGCCAATAATCGCCAAATTTGTAGCCGCCGGGACCCATGATGATCGTATTGTTCTTGTGACCAATCGGCGTAAGGAATGCACAGGAGGCTGCGACCGCGACGGCCATAAGAAATGAATCGGGATTAGCGTTAAGACCTTGGGCGATACTAACGCCAATGGGGGCGGCAATCAAAGCAGTAGCTACATTGTTGAGGACGTCCGAAAGCGTCATCGTCACAACCATGAGTAAAGTGAGAACGGCCACTACAGGTAACCCTGAGGTCAAATCGAGTAACGCACTGGCGATGATCTCGGTGCCCCCGCTGGACTCTAAAGCCGCTCCGATAGGAATCATTGAACCGAGCAAAACAATAACCGACCACTCCACCGAACTATAAACCTGATTGAGTGGAACAATCTTAAGTAAAATGTAGACCACCACCACCGCTGCAAGAGCAAGCGGTAGGTAGACCCAACCAAAACTCGCAGAAACAATGGCTGCACAAAATACACCCACGGCCGTCCAGGCTTTGCTACGTTGCTTTACCTCGAGTCCCCGTTCCGCGATGGGCAAACAACCAAGCCATTCCGCAACATCGGGCAGATGATCTTCTTGCCCGAGAAGTAGCAAGATGTCGCCGACTTGAACACGTTCTTTTCGAATGCGTTCACGGATCCGCGCTCCTGCACGTGAGATACCTAATAAGGTAACTCCTTGGCGATTGAGTAGTCGCACATCCATTGCAGACTGTCCTTCAATTCGTGCACCTTCCGGCACAACCACTTCAAGGAGAACGAGTGCTTCGGCCGTAATACCTTCGAACTTCTCAGATTTGACAAAAGCCAACCCTGCCGCACCAACGAACTGATCAATAGCTTCCGGTCCACCTTCGATCACAATCAAGTCGCCTTTGCGAATTTCCTGATTGCGAGCCAATCCGGGTAATCGTTTTCCACGTCGAACCAGCCCGACAGCATTAACGTCGTATTCCTCGGTCAGATTATCCAACTCTTTGAGCGATTTGCCGATCGATTTCGAAGTCTCGGTAACTTTTGCTTCGGCCACATAACCTTTCAGGTCCAAAAGATCTTTTGCACTGTCATGCTTGCCACGTTCGACCGGTATAAGACGCCATCCAACCAAGGTCACGAACAAGATGCCTGCGATTGCGACAACGATTCCTACCGGCGCAAAATCAAACATATTATAAGGTTCGCCTAGAGCATCCTCGCGAAAAGTAGCAATTACGATATTGGTGGGTGTCCCAATGAGTGTCACCATGCCGCCCAAAATAGAGGCAAATGAGAGTGGCATCAACGTTACCGCAGGACTCCTCTTTGCTCGGCGTGCAACCTGGATGTCGACAGGCATAAGCAGGGCAAGCGCCGCCACATTGTTCATGATACTCGAAAGCCCAGCTGAGATGCTCGCCATGATGCCGATATGGGCTTGTTGTCCGCGCGAGCCCTTAATCACTTTTTGCGCAATCATTTCGATGGCCCCAGAGCGTGATAAGCCGCGGCTGACAATTAACACCAAGGCGACTATGACAACCGCGGGATGGCCGAAACCAGAGAACACCTCCTCCTTCTCTATGACGCCAGCTGCGAACGCGATTACTAGCGCACCGAAGGCAACAAGATCATAACGAAAGCGCCCCCACATGAGGAAGGCAAAGATCAGGATGACCAAGCCAAAGAGTATGATCTGATCACTCGTCATCTTGTAATTAGCATAGAGGAATCAAAAAGAAAGTAACCATAAGTTGTTCTACCAAATAGGTCTTCAAATAACAAACCGTGTTGCGGTGCGATAACAGACGCAAGCCAAAGTCCGGTGAAGAGAAACCCGTAGGCTCGAGGTCACCGATGCCAGATTGCGTAACTTGAGAAAGCATGAAAGCGTTTTGCGTTTCGTATTCGAGCATGATAACTTTTAAACACACCTTGGGTCTAGTCTTTGCTTTGGCGATATTCACCGTCCAGCTGAGCTTTGCAAAGGGAGAAGAGTCTCTTCTAAGGCTGTCGTTCAGGCACGTAGTAGATGGAAGACCTTTGAGCCTGGATTCATTGCGGTACACAAATGCAAAAGATGAAACGTACTCCATAACGCGCCTGAGTTATTTGCTCAGTGGATTCGCTCTCGAAACTACAGACGGAGAAATCGTGAACCTGCCCGATCAATTTGCCTGGATTGATTCCGAGAAACGACGAACCTCATTCACGCTAACAAACATTCCTTCTGGAAAGTACCGCAGCGTTAGATTTTTTGTAGGACTGGATACTGCCGTTAATCATGGTGAAACGGCATCGTTTTCAGCCGATCATACACTCAATCCAAACTTGAATGGGCTTCACTGGAGTTGGCAGGGAGGCTATATCTTTATGGCGATAGAAGGTAAGTTCCAAATAGCCAATCAAGAGCTCTCCGGGTTCTCCTATCACCTGGCACGTGACCCCAACCGTACCTCCATTTCAATCGCGGCAAATCTTGATCTTTCTCAACCTTTGACCTTCGAAATTGACTTCGATATTGCCACCTTACTCAATGCGCCTCGGCGAATATCCTTTTCCTCAGACGGGAACTCAACTCATTCCTTAGAAGGTGATCCCATTGCAGAGGCCCTCGTAAGGAATCTGCCAAGAGCCTTTCGACTGCACAGGTTAATCTCTGATACGCCGGAAATCTTGCAAGCAAGCTCGGTCAAACCTCTGTACTTACCCAGTGAATACTCAGTCTATCCATTAACATTCAGCCGCTTATTTCCAGTTCCGAATTTGCCATTGGACAACCCCCTTCTTCAGGAGCGAGTCAATCTTGGAGCTAAACTCTTTAACGAAAAAGCGCTTTCAAAAGACAACAGCATTTCCTGTTCATCCTGTCACATTCAGTCGAATGCATTGACAGATACAAATCGATTTAGCCTTGGTATTGACGGTCAATTGGGGACACGCAACGCCATGCCCCTTTTCAACCTGGCCTGGAAAACAAGTTTCTTTTGGGATGGCCGTGCACCGACACTTCGCCATCAAGCGCTGATACCCATTGAGGACCCAACTGAAATGGGTGAACAATTGGAAAACATCGTAGAAAAACTTGCAGGAATGGATGGCTATCCAGAGGCATTTTTGAAAGCGTTTGGTAGTACGGCGATCACGCCCGAGCGCATTGGACTAGCCATCGAAAACTTCCTCCTAACCCAAATCTCCTACCGATCGAAGTTTGATAAGGTGGTAAGCGGGAAGGATCAATTTACTAAGTCAGAGCAAAGAGGGTTCGAACTTTTCATGACTGAATACGAACCACGCTCACAACGTTTCGGGGCCGATTGTTTCCACTGCCACGGAGGCACGCTTTTTAGCGATCACCAATTTCACAACAATGGAATTTCTGTGATCGACGCAGTGGATGCCGGTCGAATGGTAGTTACAGAAAAAGAAAGTGATCGAGGTAAGTTTTCAACACCCAGTCTCCGCAATGTAGCGGTTACAGCGCCTTACATGCATGACGGTCGTTTCCAGACCTTGGAGGAGGTAGTTGCTCACTACAATTCAGGGCTCATCCGTAGTCCTACTGTCGATGCAAACCTTGCTAAGCATCCTATCTCGGGTTTAGGACTATCGAAAAAAGACCTGGGTTCATTGGTCGACTTCCTCGAAACGCTTACCGATGAGATTTATATAGACTCTGGGACCGAAGAAGACCGCCCGGAGTAAATAAACGATTAGTAGAGGTAAAGTTGATTTATTTACTCACCTGTATCGACTATAACTCGGCAAAACAACTGATCAGCTAGGGGCACTTTTAGAATTGTCGTCTCAGCAGTTAATTCGATGATGGTTCCGCCAACACCATCCAATAGTTCGGTCCATGAATCTTCATTTGCCAAATCAATGGTGGACTCGAAACGATAATTTAAATCCGGATAATCGATCAACGCGGGAAAACTAAAAACGACGTATCCGGTTTCACCCAAGGTTTCATGGGAAACAACAGGAGATTGAATGAAGTCATGGCTCTCTGGATCGAGATCGAAGAGAAATTCAAAGGCGTTCGAAAAATTATCGTAATCGGGATTCTCAAGAGGCTGCGACTCTTCAGATGTTGCAGTCCCAAATTCGCGAATTTGCCAGGTTTCAAAATCAGCAGCTCTTACCGTAAGAAAGGCAAACGGGGTGGTAATCGATTGCCCATTTTTTGTAACTCGTACTCGGTAGGCACCCTGACTGTCGGCCATAACGTTCGTTACCGAATAGACCGAACTTGTAGCGCCCTCAATATTTGTAAATTGATTGAGGTTAGCTCCAACATTTCGTTGCCATCGAAATGTGGTTCCCTCCGCGTTTGCCACTTCAACACTCAACTCAGCGGTTGAACCCACCGCAACAATTACGCTTTCGGGATCCTTAGTGATGTCGGGTCCTTCCAGGGTTACATTAAAAGTAAAGTTGATGAACTTTGGCACGCCCTCGTAGGTAGACTTTTTGTGCCAGGATAACACGGTAATTCTCATCGGATACAGCCCGACTTGGCTTGGGAAGCCAGAAACGGCTACAACTCCATTAGTCACCGCCCCATTTCCCCCAATATTGGAGGTCATGCCTGGTGGAAGGTCACCTTCCAACATCACAGACACGATGAATGCGGCCTCCGCTTGAATGGCTATGCTCATCGATTCATTTACAAATCCAACAACTGCGCCAGGACTTGGTCGGACGGAAAGATCGCCGGTTGCCCCGGTAACAGTTTGATAAACACTACTCGTAACCGTTGCTCCCACGATCCATTTAAAAATATGGGCTATACGCGGACCTACGGAAAATTGAATATCCGCAACCATTCTGGGGATGGGTGAGCGTTGAAGCAAAAGCATCAAGGCTATACACGGCCAGGAAAGCCGTGTCCACAAACGGCTGATCGCTTGAAATAGTTTAAATCGCATATGGGTAACTGTAAAAACAAGAGGCTCAATCGAAGCCCAAACAAAAGGGGCCAAGACTATTTACTCATTAGCGATACAACCTATGTCCTCTGAAAGGCAAACTCTAAGAGTTTCACGCAAGCAAGGATTCTTTGCTAATTAATTACAATTCTTTGTCCACGGGAGCCAGCATGTGCTTCGGCTAACGAACCACCATAATTCTTTGAAACTTTCCTGTTGGGAAAGTAACTGGACTCGATAAGCGAACGTTCACGAGGTTTCCGCCGACCTCGATAACTTCAGTCGTCGTATAGCCTTGGAGTGGCGTTTGAAAAGGGGACCCATTCACACTGGTCGCGATGACAGTCCAAGCGGTCAAATCAACACTCTCTTCAATGGTAATAGTGGCATCGAGATTTCTCGAGAAATCATAGACAAAGGCATCACCCATTTCATTTACGGATAATGAATTGTTTGGAGCGAAAAACCCTGAGGGAATCCGAGGATTAGAAAGCAGCACGTATTCAATACCATTGGGCAATCCATCAAAATCGGCATCGGCTTCGTCGCCGGAAATGGCAAGATCCAAGAGTTCTTCCGTAGTGAAGTGAATCGTGCGTATCGCTTCTTGCCAGGTGCATTTGTTGCTGGCCCAAAGCTCTATGGACGGAGCTGCCAATGCGGCAGATACGAAAGCAATACTCATTCCATTTCCCGTTAGAGGCGCAATCAGGCCAAATTGGTCTCCGATTCTCATACCGGTGTTTTCATTTCGAACCTTGCGATAGTTCATCCCAGCCACGGCACACCAGCTTTCAGGATCGACCTTAGCCTCTTCCATTCTAGCCCTGACATTGTGAAGCCCGTTGTCCTCGAGATATCCGTATAACAGATCCTGCTTTGTGCCAGGAAGACCGCTGTTTACGCGAAACAGCGCGTATACATTGTAGCGGTCTTTCGATACCGGACTTATTCCAAGGTATCCCCTGCGACCAATGTAAAACTCAAGATCGCTCTTCATGGACAATCCGGACATATGACATTTCAAACCGATCCAACCGTTCTTTGAGGACACTTGATTTGCCAGTCTACGCCCGGTAGACCACACCGAACCCTCGCGTTCAACACCGTCCTCTTGTATCCGGCTACCACAATGAAGCACACCCCCCGTTTCCGTAAAAATTCGGCTCAACCGCTCGTCGAGTGTGTAGCGTGAAATGCTAACTACAGGGGATGGCAACTGTTCGTCCAAAACTTGACGCTGCCCACAGTGCCATACCGTCGTCTTTAAACTTAAGGCATCATCGAAGGCACTTTTGATTCCCAGTTTTTCAAACAACGGCATATCTGCCCCAGCAATAAATTCTCCGCAAACACGATGCCGGGGATAGTTACCCGCTTCATGCAATTCTACCGGCACATTTCTTTGCCGTAAGGCAATTGCCAGCGATAAGCCGGAAAGACCTCCTCCGAATATTACGGCTGTTTGTTTTCGTGACATGGAGTTTATATACGTAGTGCTACCATTCGATACGTTCCTAGCAGTGAATATTCCACACTTACCTTCCAGGTGTTTGGGTTTAGCCCGAGTAGATCCGCTAATTCTTCACCTTGGAATCCCGCTCGAACGCTGACTCTGGCGTCGTGTCTGGTAACTTTATGCATAAACAGGGTTAGCAAAAAGCTACTCCAATAAAATGCATGTTTGCGCCATAGCTCTTGAAAAACGAGCGTTCGAGTGCCTTTGTGCAAGCGCTCACCCAACCTTTTAAGAGCATTCCTATCGAATTGGTGAAGGATGAAATTACCAAACACTACTTCGTGACTTTCGTACTCATCGAATTGTAAAAGGTCTGCCTGGTGCCACTGCAATCCATCATCGATACGTCCAGGAACTTGCTGAATATCCAATGCATGCCATTGCCAAGAAGACGTCTTATTTAAGCGTCGTCTTAGAAAGTCAGACATCGCGCCATCGCCGGCTCCCAACTCGAGAATTCGAATTCCGGGTCGGACAATTTCAGGCAATACTCGCTCAAACCACCGGTTCGTGCCAAGCAACCGGTTGATCCGGTGCAGATCTTTTCGGTTGGCAATCGCATGTGGGTGCGACGGAGATAGTCCATCCAATTTCTCCACCCCAATTTCGCGCACCATCATCTGGCTTAGGAAATGAAGAAAGCCAAAAATCGCAATGATCAATCAAGGGAGAGATCGGTGATGGGTAATTTGAATCTATTCGTGTAACTAAAATACGAATACATATATCATCACCATACGTAACCGCAACTTTGGCCTAGCCCTGCCATTTTGGCCGTGGAGGAACCCCTTCCAACTACATAAAGATAGGATGGACTTATCTTAATTTCGGTAACGCCAAAATCCATTACCAGATTGAAATCTTTAAGGGGCGGAGGAATATAATAATCGAAGAAATTGACGATCACTAGCAGGTACTTTTACTAGGTAGCCTTCAGGTGAACTTTCTATAATGACTCCTTCCAATCCATTCTGGATGGGAGTCCAATTATTTTCAGCCAACTCATCTGTGACCTCGGGAGCTATTTGGGATTCAGTTCCTACCGCAATAGCTGGAAACCGAAAAACCGCATAACGAGTTTCGTTGATTATTTCCTGAGAGACCTCCGGAAATTGAATAGAATCTGGCACGTTTGGATCTCCTCCAAAGAGGGATTCATGTAAATTATTAAAGTTATCAAAATCGTTGTTTTGTTCTTCTCCCGCCTCAATCGCAAAGGGATCCTCAAAATGAGCATCCAGCCAGATCTGGAGAGGAGTAGAATCCACGGTCAACAGCGCTACAAGACTCACTTCCATCACAGAGTCTTTTGTCACAACTACTTGGTAATTGCCTGAATCATTTGACCTTGCGTTCACTAATTCAAGAACAGCTCCGGTTTGACCCGGTAAGTCATCGAATAATTCAGGGTTTTCAGAGTTTTGTTTCTGCCACTGGTAGGTCACACCGGTAGGCTCCACCAAGACAATTTTCAATTCGGGGGATCCATTCCATGCCACCGTTTGATTCAAAGGTTGTTCTGAAATAAGGGAATTTACTGTTAGTGAGACCACATCGCTTATTTCTACTATTGAACCTTTCGTTACGACGGCTCGATAATTCCCCACATCATCAAATGTGACACCATTCAAATTAAAGGTCGCTCCGGTTTGATCTGCCAAATCATCGAAAATTTCCGGAATTCCCATGTTCTGTTTTTGCCATTGAAAGGTGACTCCTTCGGAGTTCGCCACGGCTAACGAAAGAGTTGCTGCTCCACCCAGGTCAACCGCCTGAGCCGCTGGTTGCTGACTGATCAATGGATCTACCACGATTTTGAAGCTAACAGGGGATCCTTC
>Ga0209403_10001263_pt1 | contig 33298 bp, 27 predicted proteins | sample ArcticOcean_MG_C_8_FD_187440 | JGI IMG/M metagenome (GOLD analysis project Ga0209403, IMG submission 187440) | Marine microbial communities from western Arctic Ocean - ArcticOcean_MG_CB11_86 (SPAdes) (version 2) | ecosystem: Environmental > Aquatic > Marine > Oceanic | place: Arctic Ocean...
GTCGATTGCGGTCGATCTGCAAGGCCCTGATCTACCGCGGCCTTTCCATGAGAAGGCTGGCGCTAAGTTCACTACAGTCGTGGATGCGGGAACCATCGTCACCCGGACTTTCGGCGTGCGTGCAGTTCCGAATGGCGCGCTGATCGACGAGAACGGCGTCCTCCAGTACTCGCTGTATGGCGGATTCGACATTCGAAAGCCGGCCACAAAACGGCTCGTCAACGATTTCCTTGTGAACGGCCAGGTGCAGTTAACGGACGACACGCCCGTAAAGGGTGCCGTGGACGTTACCAGCGTGGACCATTTCGAACGAGGCCTTGAGCTTTATCGTTCAGGCGACCTTGAAGGTGCAGCGACTATCTGGCGTGACGGCATGGAAGTGGAGCCGGACCACTGGAACATGCGCAAGCAGCTCTGGGCCATCGAGCACCCGGATCGCTTCTACGACGGAGACGTCGACTACGACTGGCAGAAGGTCCAGATAGAAGAGGGGCGATAGCAGGGCCTCGTATCCCGTCCGCCGTTATACGGCGTGAGCGGACCTAATAGTCGTCCCGATGGAAAGCCGGGAGATCCTTCGTTTCGGCTCAGGATGACAAAGGCTTGTTATCCCGTTGGTATGACTAACGCGCTCGCCTCAACCAGCGTATGCGCTGAGTGGTGCCGGTCCTTCGAGAGCCTCAGGACACGGTAAAGATCCTCAGGACGAGGTCTCGATCGAGGGACACGGTCTTGATCCGCGGGCACGACGCTCCTGCTAAGCCCACCAAATAATCGCCCCACGGGGCTATTTGGTGGGGGCTACCTTGTCAAGGGCGTCTATCAGTGCCGACCATGACAGCAGGGCGCATTTGATGCGCACCGGGAAGCGACGGACGCCCTGGAGTGCGACGCTATCTTCCAGATCATCGAGCTGCTCTTCGGATAACTCTTCGCCCATCATCAGGCCACGGAACAACTCTCTGAGCGCACGTGCTTCGTCAGACGTCTTGCCCTCGACTATCTCCGTCAGCAGCGAGCCCGTCGCCTGGCTGATCGAGCAGCCCTGTCCGGTCACACTGATCGCTGACAGCTTGTCCTCGACCATGCCGAGTTGCATGTGAATCTCGTCACCACAGAACGGATTGACCGCGTCTACTTCGGACTCAGGATCGTCTAATAGATCCGTGTTGCGCGGGTTTCGGTAATGGTCCAGGAGCACTTCCTTGTACAACTCATCAAGATCTCCGAGTCCCTGTGTCATCAGAGAATCCCCGCCTTCGAGAAGTAGCGTTCGGCCTCGTTCAGGCCATCTATGAGAGTGTCCACTTCCGCCTCGGTGTTGTAGATGTAGAAGCTGGCTCGTGCTGCTGACACGATACCGTGACTTCGGATGAGCGGCATAGCGCAGTGGTGGCCGGTTCGTATCGCTATCCCCAACTGGTCCAGCGCCGTACCGAGGTCGTGCGAGTGAACCGAATCGTGTGAGAAGGAGACCACGGCACCCCTGTCATTGATCTCTCTTGGGCCGAGGACGTTAATGCCGTTCAGCCCGTCGAATTTGTCCAGCGCGTAACCGGTGAGCTGTTGCTCGTGTTCCCACACCCGGTCCATGCCGAGCGCCGACAGATAGTCGACCGCAGCGCCCGTAGCTATGGCGTCTGCGATGTTGGGAGTTCCGGCCTCAAACTTATAAGGGAGATCGTTCCAACTGGCGTCCTCATACGTGACTTCAAGGATCATGTCACCGCCGTACATCCAGGGAGGCATTGCCTCAAGGATTTCGGGCTTCCCGTACAGAACACCGATCCCGGTTGGGCCGAGCATCTTGTGGGCCGAGAAGGCCATGAAATCGCAATCAAGCGCCTGCACGTCCACCGGCATATGCGGAACCGATTGTGCCCCGTCCACCAGAATTACAGCGCCCACCTCGTGAGCAGCGTCGGCCAGAGCTTTAATGTCGATCACCGTCCCCAGCACGTTGGACATGTGCGTGGCGGCGACGATCTTCGTGCGCTCGGTTATTAGCTCCGCGGCCTGCTCCATGTCCAGGCGGCCGGTTTCGGTTTCCTGGATTATCTGGAGCGTTGCGCCCTTCCGGTACGCCAGTTGCTGCCACGGCACGATGTTGGAGTGGTGTTCCATCGCCGTCGTGACGATCTCATCGCCAGCGCAGACGTTGGCCTCGGCCCACGTGTAGGCGACGAGGTTCAGCGATTCGCTGGTGTTACGCGTCCAGATGATCGACTCCGGGGACGGTGCGTTGATGAAGCGCTGAACTTTCCCGCGGGCGTCTTCGTAAGCCTCGGTGGCTTCCATGCTGAGCGTGTGGACGCCGCGGTGGACGTTGGAGTTATATCGCTCGTAATAGTCGACAAGCGACTGAATGACCTGAGTTGGCTTCTGGGATGTAGCAGCGTTGTCCAGGTAAGTGAGCGTGCGCCCGTTTACCTCTCGCCTCAGGATCGGGAAGTCTGCGCGAATGCGCTGGACATCCAGCGGCGCGCTGGGTGTCTTGGAGGTCATTAGTCGGCAGCCGCCTGCAGCAACGGGATCGTGTTTTCGGTCACGCCCTGCACGAAGTCCTGCAACGCCGGAATACCGATGCTGTCGACGATCTCGGCGGCGAAACCGCGCATCAGCATGGCCTGCGCCGTCTTCTGATCGATACCCCTGGACTGCATGTAGAAGAGTGCCTCCGGGTCCGTGTGCCCGGCCGTTGCACCGTGGGCGCATTGCACGTCGTCTGCGTAGATCTCAAGGCTCGGCTTCGTGTCGATCTCTGCGCCGTGCGAAAGAACCAGGTTCAGGTCCTTCTGATACGCCTGTGTTTTTTGTGCGTCCTTCTTCACGAGCACCTTGCCGCTGAAGACGGCCCGTGAATTGCCTGACAGCACACCTTTGTAGAACTGGTGGCTGGTGCCGTGCGGTTTCGCGTGTGTCGTGGAGATGTGGTTGTCCATGTGCTGATCGCCCGTGGTGAGGTACAGGCCGTTCAAGGTGCACTCAGCACCGGGAGCGTCCAGCAACACGTGAAGATCGTTCCTGCCGATCTTCGGGCCCAGCGCGAAAGATGTCGACGTAAAATTGGAGTTGTCGTGCTGGTAAACACGTGTGGTGCCGATGTGGAACGACTCCTCGTTCTCGACAAGGACACGGAAGTGGTCTATCCCTGTTCCCGAACCAAGTACGTACTCCGCAACGGGAGCAGTGAAACCGGACTCAGCACCAAGGCTGACATAGGTCTCGATCACCTTAGATCGAGAGTTGTTCCCGGCGACTACCAGTGTCCGAGGAAAGCTAGCTCGTGACGCTCCCGGGGAGGTGAAGTACAACAACTGGACCGGTGAAGTGGCCTCATAGTTGTCGGCTATCTTGACGTAACCGCCGTCGGCCAAGAATGCAGTATTTAGCCCAGAGAACGCACTTTCATCTACAGCAGCATGTTGTGCAAGGTTCTCTCGCAATGTCGCGTCGTCCGCGGCGTCGGAAATGTTCTTGACCTCTACACCGGCGTCTGCCGAAACATGTGACAGCATCTCCGAGTAGCGGCCGTCGACAAACACCAGCGTGGTCCAGTCGTCGCTCCAGGGAGCGCACTCGTTGATCACTTCGGCGCTTACCTCGCCGGGCTCGTCTCGTTGGAATGCGAATACAGCACTGTCCAGTGCGGCAAGGTTAGTGTATTTCCAGAGTTCGTTACCGCGTCGCTCCGTTGGGAATCCGATCGAGTCGAAATGGTCCCAGCCGCGCTGCCTTAGCTCCGACATCCAGTCCGAGACCGGACGGGATTCAGTTAGCGCCTTGAAATCGACGGCGTATTTTTCGCCTCTGGCGGTCGCCAGCGTCATCGTTATTTCTTACCTGTCTCTGATTGCGTAAGGGAGGTGATACAAGCCGGTCAGTTAACCGGCAGCTGCCTTGAGGTACTTCTCGTAGCCCGACTTCTCGACCTCAAGCGCGAGCTCTGGTCCGGCGGTCTCTACGATCTGCCCATCGACCAGGATGTGGACCACGTCTGGCTTGATGTAGTTCAGAAGACGCTGGTAGTGAGTGACGATCAAGAAGGAACGCTCAGGGCTGCGAAGGCTGTTTACACCCTCCGCCACGATGCGCAGAGCATCGACGTCTAGGCCGGAGTCGGTCTCGTCCAGGATCGCAAGTCTCGGCTCAAGCATCTCCAATTGAAGCATCTCGTTGCGCTTCTTCTCCCCACCGGAGAATCCCTCATTGAGGGAACGCTTCACAAGATCAGGGTCGATCCCTACGGCTTCAACCTTTTCGTCGAACAGCTTCGAGAATTCTCGAACACTGAGCGGCTTCTCTCCGGCGTAGTCACGACGTGCGTCCAATGCCGCCTTGAGGAACTGCCAGGGACGGACTCCGGGGATCTCTGCCGGGTACTGGAAAGCGAGGAATAATCCTCGTAATGCCCGTTGTTCAGGCAACAGGTCAACGATGTCTTCGTCGTCGAGTTTGATTGAACCGGAATTAACAACGTAATCAGGCCGCCCAAGCAGCACATTAGCGAACGTGCTCTTCCCGCCGCCGTTCGGCCCCATGATCGTGTGAACCTCGCCCGGTCCAATGTCCAGGGTGAGGCCCTTGAGTATCTCTTCATCCGCGTCCACTACGGACGCGTGTAGGTCTTTTACTTGAAGCATCGCGCTGTGTGTTGATTACCTCTTGGCGGCTGCGCCGCATTCAGGATCGAGTCGATTTCAGGTGAGTAGGTTGTGACGTGCGCGCCCTTAGGCAGGCCCGTACCAATTGGTTCTGGCTATCCGACTGCCCCTTCAAGTGAGACCTTCAGAAGCTGGCCGGCCTCCATGGCAAACTCAAACGGCAATTCCTTGATCACTTCCCGGGACCAACCGGTGATGATCATGTGGTGAGCCTCTTCTTCTGAGATTCCACGTGAGCGCAGGTAGAAAAGCTGGTCATCGGAGACCTTGGAAGTTGAAGCCTCGTGCTCGAGTTGCGCCGTGGGATTACGAACCTCGATGTACGGCACCGTGTGTGCGCCGCACTGGTCACCGACAAGTAGAGAGTCGCACTGCGTGTGATTAACGGCGTTCTCGGCCGTGGGCATTATCTTGACCTGCCCGCGGTAGGTATTTTGGCCCTTACCTGCCGAGATGCCTTTGGCCACGATCGTGCTCTTCGTGTTCTTGCCAATGTGGATCATCTTGGTGCCCGTGTCGGCCTGCTGATGATTGTTCGCAAGGGCTACCGAGTAGAACTCGCCAACCGAGTTGTCACCCTGGAGAATGACGCTCGGGTACTTCCACGTGATCGCAGAGCCGGTCTCGACCTGAGTCCATGAGATTTTTGAGTTGACCCCGCGGCAGATGCCACGTTTGGTCACGAAGTTGTAGACCCCACCCTCACCTTCCGGGGTTCCGGGGAACCAATTCTGGATGGTGGAGTACTTGATCTCGGCGTCATCGTGCGCAACCAGCTCCACAACAGCGGCGTGCAACTGACTCGTCTTCCGGAACGGCGCCGTGCACCCTTCCAGGTAACTCACATAGGCACCCTTATCGGCGACGATCAGGGTCCTCTCAAACTGGCCCGTGCCCTCCGCGTTCATGCGGAAGTAGGTCATCAGCTCGATGGGGCAGCGAACGCCCGGCGGGATGTAGGCGAACGAACCGTCGCTGAATACGGCGGAGTTGAGCGATGCAAAGAAGTTATCGCTGTAAGGAACAACCGAACCCAGGTACTTCTTCACAAGATCCGGATGATTTCTTACCGCTTCACTGAAGGAGCAAAAGATGATCCCCAGCTCTTCAAGCTGCTTGGTGTAGGTGGTCGCAACGGAGACGCTGTCGAACACGGCATCAATTGCGACACCGGCCAGTTTCTCTCGTTCTTGTAGCGGAATGCCCAGCTTCTCAAAGGTAGCCAGCATCTCCGGGTCAACATCGGCGAGGCTCTTAGGAGTCTCTTTCTGTGACGACTTCGGAGCGGCATAGTAGTAAATGTCGTCGTAGTCGATGGCCGGGTATTCGATCATCGCCCAGTCCGGCTCGCCCTGAGCCTTGGACATCTTTACCCAGTGGCGATATGCCTTGAGTCGCCACTCAAGCAGCCATTCAGGTTCGTCCTTTTTGGAGGAGATCAGGCGAACTATATCCTCGCTCAAGCCCTTGGGAGCGAAGTCCTGTTCGATGTCGGTCGTGAAGCCCCACTTGTACTCGCCGCCGGTGAGATCACTGTCGCGAGAAATGATATTGGGGGTTGCCAAACGATGCGCCTCCGGCTGTTTAAATCCTGTTTCGACTGGCCCGTACGGTCCAAGAACGCGTTTTCTTTTACGTTCAACTCAATCGTGACCGGGTCATCAATTATCTAATGTTGACCAAAAAGGTCAACATTAGAGTAAACACCCCGCGAAAGAGTGTCAACGAAATTCGTCGCCCCGTACCCTCGAGCCTCACAGCTAGATCACATATATCTCACGCAAATATCACGTATGGCCCGGGCAGACGGCCAATAAGAAAGCCCTCCCCCCGGATTAAACCGAAGGCGGCTTTCGTTTCACTTACGCCATATTGCCGTGCCTGGCTTAAAGCCTAGCCCTTGGAATCCACGATGATCGCCTTTGATCTCCGTGTCGCCGGTGTTACTGACCGTGTGCGCCCAGGCCTCATGCCACATGATGTGGCCGTCTGGCAGTTCCGAATCCATCGCGTTTTCATCCGGCAGTGCGATGTGGGCGTTGCCGCCCTTTACGAAGTAGGCGGTCTCGTCTGTGTGAGAGTGTTCGATGTCGGACTGACCAGCAGGGAGGGTCATGTCCAGCACGCGTACGGCGTCGCTCTCAAACAGAACGGTGTATACGTCTGGCGATACCTTTACACGATCGATGTAAGCCATGTTTTTTCCCTGAGCAAATGGTGCGTTGTTATGCCGTACGCACCCCCTCCCGGCAAATGCGGCATTCGCAAACCGTAGCACAATTAACCGAGAGCTCGAACAAAACTTGAGTGAGTCGTCCCGACGCTTGCGCGTTTGTCCCGTTGATCGGTCAAGATGCCTGGCTCACCGACGCCAACTAGCTACACACGGCTCTCGGTCAGGTCAATTACGTTCGGGTTACGAAGGCGGTCGTCCCCAACCCTGCGCTATACTTATGGTCGCAGTTTTCGCGTGCGCACACGCAGCCGCTCCCCAATTCAAGAGACCAAACATTTTTGCGCGTCAGGAGCCGATCTCATAGTGGAGTACGAGGCCGTAATTGGACTTGAGGTCCACGTCCAGCTCAACACGAAGAGCAAGATGTTCTGTACGTGCGGGGCGGACTACCAGTCGGCAGAGCCAAACACGCGAGTTTGCCCTGTTTGCATGGCCCTTCCTGGTGTCCTACCTGTGGTTAATCGCACTGCCGTCGAATCTGCGATCAAGATCGGTCTCGCACTGAACTGCCCCATCGCAGAGATCACGAAGTTTGACCGCAAGAACTACCCCTACCCTGACCTTATGAAGGGGTACCAGATCTCCCAGTTTGATATGCCCATCTGCGGCCTCGGTTGGATGGATGTCAAACCTGAAGGCGAGCCCGACGCCCACATCGGAATCACACGCGTTCACATGGAAGAAGACGTCGCCCGTCTTACCCACATCGAGAACGCACCCAATGGATCAGGCTCGTCCGGTCACTCTCACACACTCATGGACATCAACCGCGCCGGCGTGCCCTTGATGGAAGTGGTCTCTGAGCCTGACCTCCGCACCCCCGCTCAGGCAGAGGCTTACATCCTCAAACTCCAGAACATCATCCGCTACCTCGGTGTCGGCACCGCCAACATGGAAGAAGGCAGTTTTCGGGTCGACGCAAACGTGAGCGTTCGGCCCGTTGGTTCCGACGAGCTACGAGAACGTGTCGAGGTCAAAAACATGAACCGGGTGCGCGCCGTCGTGCGTGCCCTGAAATACGAAATAGAGCGACAGCCGAAAGTCTGGGAGTCCGGCGGACGTGTCGAGATGGAGACACGCGGCTGGGACGACGTCGCTGGCGTGACCATAGTCCAGCGCTCCAAAGAGGAAGCGCACGACTACCGCTACTTCCCCGAGCCCGACATTCCACCGTTGGAGATAGATCGTGCATGGGTGGAGGAAATCACAGCGTCGCTTCCCGAGTTCGCAGACGTCCGACAGGCTCGATTTGAGGATGAGTACGACCTCAGCGAGTACGACGCCGATCTGCTGACATCTTCACGCTCAACGGCCGATTATTTCGAAAACGTGGTCGGCGCCAGAGATCTGTCGGGCGATGAACGGGCCGCTTTCGCAAAGGAGGCTGCCAACTGGGTGAGCGGGGAACTAGCCCGACTTCTGAACGCGCCTGAAGGACCATCCGAGATTAACGACACGAAGATCGAACCCGAACAGCTCTCCTCGCTCGTAGCACTGTTTCAGGCGCGCACGATAAGCAACGCCGCCGCACGTGAAGTGCTTGAGGAGATGTGGTCGTCCGGCGCAGACCCGGACACGGTTGTCGCTGACCGTGGGCTCCTGAAGGTGAGTGGGACGGACGCACTATTACCGGTTGTTCAGGAAGCGATAGATAACAATCCAAACGCCGTAGAGGACTTTATTGGCGGAAAAGATACCGCCGTCAGGTTCCTCGTCGGCCAGGTCATGAAGGCAACTCACGGGCGTGCAGATGCCGGTGTGGTCGCAGAATTGTTAACCAAAACTCTTGAGGAAGTGAAGGCCGCACGTTAACGTTGATTAACACCTCGGCCAGCGCCGTGCGTATTTCGACGACTTCGTCGATTAACGGGAAGCAGGTCCGGGGACAGCGGAGTACAGATGAATAGCAATCTACTGAGCGTCCTGGAAATTATCATTGCGGTCACCCTTGCAGGTGTGATCCTTCTTCAGGTGCGCGGCTCCGGCACCACGCTGTTCGGTCAGGCCGAGAGTTCGTTCCGAACCCGGCGTGGCATCGAGAGATTCCTCTTCCGTGGCACTATCGTGCTTGCAGGACTGTTCACCGTAATCGCCGTACTAACAGCCCGCTTCAACTAGGGCCCGGTTGGATGGCTATTTTGGGGCTGGCGTATTACATGCGTTGTATCTTTCGATTTGGCGACACTGTCTCATCCTGTTATCGCGCCTCCTGAGGCTTTCGAAGGACCGGGATGTGCACGCCTCTGTTCCCGCCTACAATGCGCCAGACCTCAATTTAGGCACATCAATGGCATTAAGAGACTGTATGACCAACGGATCTAATAACTCTGACGCCCCGGAGATCATGATCACGGACGACACCCACGTCCGGACCATCCAGTTGAATCGGCCCCACAAGAAGAACGCACTGTCGAATACGCTTGCCTGGGACATCGTTCGGGCGATCGACGCTGCCACCGCGGATGACGATGTATGGGTAATCGCAATTACGGGGATCGACGACTGCTTTTGCTCGGGTGTAGACCTCAGCCCGGGGGGCAACGCACCCGATCGCGGTCCGATGTCAGAGATTCAGTCCCAGATAGATGATCTGAGCTGGGTCGGCGAGTTCCCTCTAGCGATACGACAGCGATGCGATAAGCCGGTGGTCGCCGGGTTGAACGGCGTCGCTGCCGGTGCGGGCTTGGCGCTGGCGATGGTGTGCGACATGCGGATCGCGGCCGAGAGCGCATGGGTGTTCCCAGGTTACTCGCGAATTGGCGGATCGCCCGATGGCGGGTTGTCCTGGACATTGCCCCAGATACTCGGCTACGAGAAGGCCATGCGTTTCCTGCTGGAGAACAAACGAATCGATGCCAACGATGCGTTATCGCTAGGTTTGATCGGTGAAGTAGTCCCGGACGACCAGTTCCAGGCCCGGTTCAAAGAGTACTGCCACTCCCTCACGACGATCTCCCCTATCGCCGCCCGTCTGACCAAACGGGTTGTCCGAGAGGCAACAAAGATCGATATCGAGGCGCAGGTCCGTTACGAGCTACAAACCATCGGCACGGCCTTCGCCAGCGAGGACGGTCAGGAGTCACGAAAAGCGTTCCTGGAACGTAGAATGCCGGAGATCAAAGGGCGATAGAAAGATGACGAGGCATCGTCAACTCTGATCAATCCTGACCTAATATCTGGGCTCTAAATGCGACTCCAGGTCGTTCCGTCCGGGCCGTCCTCTATCAGGACCCCGGCCTCGACTAGCTCGTCCCGAATAGCATCTGCTGCGGCGAAGTCACGGTTGCTTCGTGCCTCGGCCCGGCCAGCGATTTTGGCCTCGATATCTTCGTCCGAGAGACCGTCTTCCGATGCCGTCGGTTCGGCCAGCGTGAGTCCCAGCACGCTGGCCAGGGAGCGCAGCTCTGACTGGGCGTCGCCGAGATCATGACCGGCGTCTCGTCCGCGATTTATCTCATGCGCAAGGTCGAAGATTGCGGCCAGCGCCTGTGGCGTGTTCAGGTCGTCTTCCATCGCTTCGATGTAGCGGTCCTTGAACGGGGCGGCGTCTACGGACTCTCCGCTGCTTCCATCCGACTCCGCCGTTGAGGCCTGTCGAAGTCGGCGTGCGGCTCGTTCCTGCGTGTGAATGTTGTCCTCGTCATAGAGGAGCGGACTTCGGTAGTGTGAGGTCAGGATGTACATGCGGATGGCGTCGGCGCTATTGCTGTCCAGAGCGTCCCGAACCGTCACAAGGTTGCCGAGCGATTTGCTCATCTTTGCGCCGTCGAGCCTTAGCAGCCCGTTGTGCAGCCAGAAACGGGCAAATGGCTTTTTCCCGGTATAAGACTCGCTTTGCGTGAGTTCGTTCTCGTGATGCGGGAAGACAAGGTCCAGCCCGCCGCCGTGGATATCTATGGTCTCGCCCAGGTACTCCAGCGCCATCGCACTGCACTCGATATGCCAGCCCGGTCGGCCCGTCCCCCAGGGACTGTCCCACGCCGGTTCGCCCGGTCTTGAGGCCTTCCATAACGCAAAGTCTGCGGGAGCCTCTTTGCCCGGTTCTACCTCGTTTCGAACCCCTTCAAGAAGCTCATCAACCGTTCGACCGCTGAGCTTTCCGTACTCGTTATCGCTACCGACCCGGAAGTAGACGCTGCCGCTCTCGTCCGTAGCAGGGTAAGCGTTTCCCGTTTCGATCAGGCCTTCGATCATCCGGAGGATCCCGGGAATCTCATTGGTCGCACGAGGGTGGATCGTCGCGCGCTGGACATTTAGTTCGTCCATGTCGGTGAAGAACTCTTGTATGTATTTCTCGGCGACCTCTTCAGAGGTCAGCCCTTCTTCGTTGGCCTTTGTAATGATCTTGTCATCAACGTCCGTGAAGTTCTGGACCCGTCTCACTTCGTAGCCACGGAACACCAGGTAACGGTGCAGTACGTCGAACACGACGGAGCTGAGCGCATGGCCGACATGGGACGAGTTGGAGGCGGTAATGCCGCAGACGTACATGGTGACGGCGTCGCCCGCTGGTTCGAAATCGCGCTTGTCGCGCGTAAGGGTGCTGTAAAGCTTCATGAAATATGTATCTGGTGGCGCGTATTGCTCACGCGGCTGGAATACTTGAGGGCCCTGGCGAGAGCGTGGCGATCGCCTGTGCGGCTATCCCTTCACCCTTTCCAATGGCACCCACGTGATCTGTCGAAGTGATCTTGACGTTGACGGAATGCACCGCAATCGAGAGTGTTTCAGCGACCGATTCCCTGATGCGGTTCACGTATGGAGCCAGCTTTGGCTGCTGGGCGATGATTGTAGCATCGAGATATTCAATCTCCCACCCGGCTTTTGCGGCCATCCCGGCGGTTCGTTTAAGTAACTCTGTGCTGTCGATGCCTGCGTATGCGGAGTCGCCTGACGGGAAGTTACTTCCCAAGTCTCCCAACCCGGCCGCGCCAAGAATGCTGGATGCGATCGCGTGAAGTAGAACGTCGCCGTCCGAATGGCCTTCAAGGTGCGCGTTGTGGTGTATATCCACGCCCCCCAATCGCAACGGCCCGCCAGGTGTAAGAGCGTGGCCGTCAAACCCGGTCCCCCACCTGTTTGCTGTCGTTCCGGCGTGACCGATGCGCCCTGCGACTATGGCCTCGGCCCGTCGGATATCGGTCGGCGTGGTCAACTTGATATTGTCGGGATGCCCCTCGAACAGCCCTACCGAGCCGCCGACAAGTTCGATGAGCGCTGCGTCGTCGGTAACGTTTTCCGTGGCCATTAGGGCCGGCACCAGCACGTCTATGCGGAACACCTGTGGCGTCTGAATCGCACGCAGTTTTGCGCGGTCCAGCGTCTGATCCACGTTGCCGTCTACCGCCACGCTCTTAATGGTGTCCGACACAGCCAGCGCAGGTACGGCAGCCCCGATCTGAGCCGCAGTTTCAAGCCCCCGCAACACCATTAGTTCATCCACAAACGGACGCGCACCGTCGTGGATCAGCACCATTGTCAGCCCGGATCCACCTTCAGCCTGGAGTCGATCGACACCGTGCGCTGTCGAGTCCTGTCTCCTGTCTCCTCCGGTCACCACCGCCAGCACCTTGCCCACCCCGGAGTCAGAGATCAGGGCTTCTATCGACTTCCGGTTCGCCTCGGAGGCGACTACGACTATGGCTGAGACGCGATCCATTCGCTGAAATACCTCTAGCGAATACGCCAGCAGTGGTCGCCCTGCGAGATCAAGCAGCATCTTATCGCCGCCCATGCGCGTGCTACCGCCCGCCGCAAGTAGCACGACGCCCGTATCGGCTTGAGTCGGTCTGGACCGCTCTTCAGGCGGCATTAACAATCCATTCCGTTGTTGCAACTCAGGGAAAGAAACCACGCTGGGCATTTGGAAGAATACAGGCGTTCAATGTCAGGACACGTCAATTTCAAGAGTAGAGCATCACCGCAACACAGGTCACCTATAAAAAAGAGGTCGACGCCCCATCACGGTGAGTCGACCTCTTTACTGTCTTACCCCAATCAGGGGGGTTAGTCTCCTGCGGTCGCAGGCTCCGGCTCTTTTTCCGATTCCTGTTCGTCCAGTTCGATGTCTAGCGCATCCAGCGCCTCGTCATCGTCCAGATCCTCTGCATCTGCCGCGGTGAACTCCAGGCCACCGTCGCCAAGACTCAACTTCACGTGATCGCCTTCGCTGAACTCGCCGCCAAGGATCCTCTTGGACATAGGATTCTCCACGTAACGCTGGATCGCACGACGCAGCGGCCGTGCACCGTACTCAGGATCGGCGCCTTCTCGCGCTAGCCATCCAAGTGCGGATTCATCAAGCTCCATGGTCACGCCCATCTCGCCGAGTCGATCGTTGACATCCTTTGCGATGAGGCGAACCACCTGTCCAAGCTGATCCTCTGTCAGAGGGTCGAAAACGATGATGTCGTCGATCCTGTTGAGGAACTCGGGACGGAACGCCCGTTTTAACGCCTCTTCGATGTCGTTCCGCAATCGCTCCTGCTCGGGCACGCTGTCCGGCCTCGTTGCGAATCCAATGGCGTCACGCGCTACCGCCCCGGTCCCGAGGTTGCTGGTCATGACGATGACCGTGTTCCGGAAATCGACAGTGCGGCCGTTCCCGTCCGTGAGACGTCCGTCTTCAAGGACCTGTAGGAGCGAGTTGAACACGTCCGGGTGCGCCTTCTCTATCTCGTCGAAAAGCACTACCCGGAATGGCCTTCGCCGTACCGCTTCCGTGAGCTGTCCGCCTTCGCCGTATCCAACGTACCCGGGAGGTGCGCCGATGAGGCGGGAAACGGTGTGTTTCTCCTGATACTCAGACATGTCTATCCGGACCATGTTGTTTTCATCATCAAACATGAACTCGGCAAGCGCCCGTGCCAGCTCCGTCTTCCCAACTCCAGTCGGTCCGAGGAATATGAAGCTGCCGATAGGACGTTTTGGGTCGGCAAGGCCTGAACGGGCACGCCGAATGGCGTCCGCCAGCGCTGTGATGGCGTCTGACTGGCCGATCACCCGTTCGTGTATTCGCTCCTCCATGTGCAGGAGTCGGTCCGCCTCACCTTCGACAAGCCTTTCGACGTGGATTCCGGTTCTCTCGGCGATGAGCGCTGCGATGATTTCAGATGTCACCACCATGTCGTTGGGGTGGTCTTTCTCCCATTCCTTGACCCGCTTCTCGTGAGTTCCCTGTAGAAGCTCACGTTCAGCCTTTTTGGCGTCCGCTGTCTGGTAGTCGCGTTGGTCCGATGCAACACGTTCCTCGTCTACAAGCTGGCGGACGTGATCTTGCTCATCACGGAGATCATCCGGCAAGCGGTCAGACTCGATGCGCAACTTAGCCGAGGCCTCGTCGATCAGGTCAACCGCCTTGTCCGGCAGAAATCGATCAGACACGTACCGACGCGCCAGTTGAACCGAAGAATCCAGTGCCTCATCCGTGATACGAACGTGGTGGTGTTCTTCATATCGGGGTCGAAGTGACTTCAGCATCTCGATCGCAACTTCGGTATCCGGCTCTTCTACGAGCACGGGCGAGAATCGACGTTCCAACGCTTTGTCGGACTCGATGTACTTCCGGTATTCGTCCGGAGTGGTTGCGCCAATCGTCTGCAGTTCACCGCGTGCGAGTGCAGGTTTCATGAGGTTGGATGCGTCGATGGCACCATCAGCACCACCTGCTCCAACCACCATGTGTATCTCGTCAATAAAGAGGATCGCCTCGCCCTCAGACTGTCGGACCTCGTCCATGACAGCCTTCAGACGTTCCTCGAACTCGCCCCGGAACTTGGAGCCCGCAATCAGCGATCCCATGTCCAGCGACACGAGCTTGCGGTTTTTGAGCGATTCTGGAACGTCACCGCTCACGATTAGGTTCGCCAGCCCCTCAGCGATGGCCGTCTTCCCTACGCCGGCGTCTCCAATCAAGACGGGGTTGTTTTTGGTACGACGAGTCAAGGTCTGCATCACCCGACGTATCTCAGACTCACGACCGACAACGGGGTCGAGCCGGCCGTCACGCGCCAACTGAGTCAGGTCCGTTCCGTACTGTTCAAGGGCCTGGTAGCGTTCTTCGGCGCTTTCCGACGTGACGCGGTTGCGTCCTCTAATCTCCAGCAAGGCCTGGTAGATTTTCTCTTTGGTCAGATTGACCTCTTCAAAGATGCGCGCAGTGTCACCTGACGTCTCGTCCGAAACGGCCAGCAGTAAGTGCTCTGCGCTGATGAACTTGTCTCGCAATCGCTCGGCTTCAGCACGTGCGTTATCCAGGACTTGCTGCAGTCTTGGCGTTGCGTAGATCGTCTGGGCCACGACTCCCAGCCGCGGACTCTGTCGGAGCGCAGTCTCCACACGATCCGCAAGCAGATCGGGGTCGACGTGTGCCTGCGACAGGACGCGCGATGGCAGTCCCTGTGGAAGTCGCAGTAGAGCAAGAAGAACATGTTCAACGTCCCACTGCGAGTGTCGATATTCACGCAACAGGTTCTGCGACGTGGCGATGGCCTCTCGCGCCTGCTCAGTGAAATCAGATTCTTTAAATACCATTTTCAGGAGCCCCTTTTCTCGCCTACGAAGCCGTTCCCAACGGACTACGATTCGGCAGTTCTTTCGTTTCGACCGGTCAGCCGTTAAGGACTAACCCCGGTCAGGCCCAGGGAGCGAGCGCCGGGCCAAAGCAGCCCTTCGTTGCACAAGTTCCATCGTCAATTCGTTTACCTTCTCTTCCAGCTCAGTCACCCGGTCTGAAAGCTTTGTCATGATTTCCACCCCGGCCAGATTCAGTCCAAGGTCATCTATCCAAGTTTTGATCTGCATCAACCGGACTATGTCTGCGCCCGAGTAGAGCCGGATATTACTGTCCGTGCGATGCGGCTCGATCAGCCCGGCACGTTCGTAGGTCCGGATTGTTTGCGGATGTAGATGGACGTGAGCGGCCACGATCGAGATCGTGAATACGGGCTCGAACTCCGTGAAGTTCAAGATTCACCTCCATCAGAGTCACCCTTGGTTTGTTCCGGGGTCTCTTCCGGGGTTTCTTCCGGGGCATTTTTTGAGTCGTCCTCTGGGGCGTCTTCTGGCGCTGGGTCACCAGGCTCGGCGGATCCGGATGCCCGGTCAGCATCAATCGCCTCATCGGGATCAAGTTCTACTGCAACTGAATTGAGTTCCCGAAGTTGCTCCAACAACGATTTTTCTTTTTCCGAAAGCTCCTTCGGCACCGAAATCACCATCCGAGCAAGCAGGTCACCGTGTCCAGTGGCCCCCCGCCCATGACGTGGCATCCCCTTCCCTTTCATCCGAAAACTACGCCCCCCGTCCGTTCCCAACGGGACGGTTAAGGCAACCTTGCCCGTCATAGTAGGTACCTCGACCTCTCCACCGAGGAGTGCATCAAGATAGAAAATCGGAACGTCCGTTATAAGATCATCTTCCCTGCGCGTGAACACCCGGTGTCGACGTACATCGACCTCGATAGTCAGTTCCGTGTTTCCGTCCGGTCGCACACGAATACGGTCGCCGGTTTCACTCCCTTTGGGGATAGTCACCTCAAGCGTCCGCGGCATCGTGCTGGTCCCAGAACCACCGCAGTAAGAGCAAAGCACGGTACCGTCGATACCGCTTCCACTGCACTCCCGACATGTGGACGAACCCTGGATAGTGACCGCACGTTTTGATCCCGCAAACGCCTCGTCGAGGGTGATCTGCACGTTCGTCCTGAGGGATTGCCGCTTGGATCGCCCGAACGCGTTGCCCATTCCGGAATCGCCGAACAGGTCCTTCAGATCTATCCCGCCAAATCCGTGGCCTCCGCGCGACCTGCGAAATCCTCCGCCGCCGAAGGGGCTGCCGCCGTTGGCGCGCATCTGCTCGGCATGCTTCCAGTCATCGCCGAACTGATCATAGTCGCGACGCGTCTTCGGATCTGAGAGAACCTGATACGCCTCGTTAACGCGTTTGAAGCGTTCCTCAGCGTCCGGGTCGCTTGAGTTCACGTCCGGGTGAAAACGGCGCGCCAGTCGTCTAAAGGCGGCTTTCACGTCTTTGTCTGCGGCGTTTTTGGGGACGCCGAGTTCTATGTAGTAATTCTGTGGCATAGCGAAATTACGTTTGATTTTAGAGATAACACACCTATTAGTCAAATTACTTGAGTCTTACTAACTCATATATATGCTAGTTTAACACTCATATTTCTATACTGTTACCATATAAGTCACCGTCGCAACGTGTGACAGGTCCGCCCCGTTAACACTTCAGAAATTGGTCTGGCCGATATCAAGGTCAGCATCGACGATGACGTACTCACTATCCGGGCCGAGACGCCCGGCGTTGAGGGCCAGGGCTATGACCCAGAGGAACAGGCGGAACACGCGGAGTCCAAGTAGCTTCGGCGCGAGCGCAGGACCGGTTCCTTTGCCCGTTCCGTCAAACTTCCGGACACCGTCAATCAGGAGAAGATCACGTCGGAGTACGCAAACGGCGTACTGACGATCAGCCCCCCCAAAGGCGGAAGAGACGCGACCCCGAGAGATAACAACGGTGAAGGTCGCCTGAAACGCCCCCTCTCTTCTTGTGCCTGGCGGAATACCCTGGCCTCTAAAGAAGAGAGGTACTGAGAATTCGACAGAGCCCCCCGGGAATTGATCCTCGGGGAGGGGGCTCTTTTGTTTAGTCGGGAAACGCGACAATCAACAACAAGTTGTGCTCAGATTCTGGATACTAGGGTGAAGTTATGAACTCGTTGACACTTGTATATGTCAAACGTAGCATCGTGGTTTAGCCCTCATTAAAATGTCCGATTCTTCTACCCCCCCGGTGTCCGGTAATTCGGCCACAACAGAGTTACCTCCTGTTTTCGCCCGCCACCAGGCGGCCGTCGGCGCAGCACTCCGCGCCGAACTCGAGTCTCGGACTCTGCCTATTTACGACTCCCTCAGGTACTACATGGGGTGGGCGGATGTTGACGGAACGCTGACTGATCGGCCAGAAGGAAAACGCCTGCGCCCTACCCTGTGCCTACTGGCATGTGAGGCCGTGGGAGGCGACCCGTCGAAAGCCTTGCCCGCGGCGGTGGCTATTGAACTGGTCCACAACTTCTCCCTCATCCACGACGATATAGAAGACGGAGACCGAACCCGACATCACCGCCCAACCTTATGGGTCATATGGGGCGAGCCGACGGCACTTGTTGCCGGGAACAACCTTCTCGCAATCGGAGATATCGCCGCTCACCAACTTCGTAAAGCGGACACAGAGATTGACACTGCGGTAGAAGCGGGGCACGTCCTTACCCAGCGTTATCTCTCCATGATGGAGGGCCAGTACCTTGATATCGCGTACGAGGGACGGACCGATGTGACGGTCGACGAGTACCTGGCGATGATTGAACGTAAGACCGGTGCGTTGATCGAGGGTGCAGTCGAGCTGGGTGCGCTTGTCGGGTCCGGAGGCTCACGAGAACACATCGACGGGCTTCGGGACGTCGGAGACGACCTTGGACGAATCTTCCAGATACGCGACGACGTCTTGGGCATCTGGGGCGGACCGGCCCTTGGAAAACCGATCGGAGCAGACATCACACGCAAGAAAAACTCTCTCCCGGTAGTTCACGTCCTTGAGCACGCCCGTAACGCAGAGCAACAAGAGCTACAGCGGATATATGCCGAAGATGAAATAAAGGCTAGCGATGTAGAGCGCGTTCTGGAGGTTATGGACGGACTTGGCACGGAGCGTTGGTGCCAGGCTCAGGCCGAGACTCGATGGGACCGGGCCCGCTCAAGATTGAGCTCGCTCCAGTTGAGCTCTGACGCCACTCGTGAGTTCTTTGAGCTGGGTGAATACCTGTTGGTGAGAGAAGTCTGATGGCCCTCGCCCTGGTGGCAGCTCGCCGAGAAGAACTGGCCGCGGTCCTTACCCCGGGTGCGTGGCGGCCGTGGGCCCGTCGGAGCCAGAGCGATTGGAGACAGCGCCGTGCGCCGGATGGAGCACTCGCCTATCAGCGTCGCGATCACACCGTCTCGGCCATATTGACCGGAGCCGGTCGCGCACAGACTGAGCGGGCCATGGCCTGGTTGATCAAGAACGAAAGGCCGGACTCAATACTCTCACTTGGCTTCTCGGGAGCGTGCACCCCGAACCTGGACGTCGGCGATCTTGTGTTGGCGACTCGCCTCCATCACATAGGCGGGAGTCCATTTGACTGGGACCTTGAGTCACTTTCCCCAAACTCCAAAGATGGAAGAGTAACATCGGCGCCCGGAGTTCACGATGAACTAGTGGCCGATATCGACATGATGGAAAAAGCGCGGATCGCGGTCGAGATGAACGGCATCGACTTTACGCCGGCTCCTGCCCTGACTGTTGATTCTCTTGTTCGTACATCAGGCCTATCGGCGTGGCTCGGAGAGACGTATGGTGTTGCATCGGTAGATCGTGAGAGCTACTGGGTCGCAGCAGCGGCTGCGAGCGCGGGCGTTCCATGTTTGAGTGTCAGGTCCATCGCCTACGGGGTGGACGAAACGCTTCCTGAAATAGCATCACGGCTGCCGGATACTCCCTCAGGTGGACGATTCGGTCCCGTCTTCAGACACGGAACCAGGCACCCCCGTACTACGTGGCGTCACATGCGTGATCTCCGTACCGCAAGAAACGCAGTTGCGACGCTCACGGGGGTGTTAACAGGGAACACGAACATCGACTCTTGACCTTATCTACATTTGTTGTTCACCATCTCCTCACGAGTTACTTTTAAAATTGACGCTGACGTAAACCGGGGAATCGGCTAAATTAGACGCGCATATGTCATTTGAAAGCTTCGCAGCCCGAATCGGGTTCCAGGCCATCCATCTAGTAACCCAATCTCGAAGGGTCACGTATTGAGGGCATTCACGAAGTGCCTCAACGTGAAAACGACTAGAGCTCCTGAGTTTATCGATATCACTGAGCTCGTGGTTGAAGCCGTTGGGGAGTCAGAAGTAGACGCCGGAATAGCGGTCGTTTTCTCGCGCCACACCACAGCGGCGATCAAGATCAACGAGAACGAACCCCTGCTCATCAAAGATATGGAGCACTTTCTGGGTACCGTCGCTCCACAGGACTCGTACTACGGGCACAACGATTTCGCTATCCGTACCGTGCACATGCACGAGGACGAGTGCCCGAATGGTCACGCACACTGCCAGCACCTGACGCTGGGCAGCAGTGAAATGATCCCGATCGTCAACGGGGAGTTGGCCTTCGGGAACTGGCAACGTGTCTTCCTTGTGGAACTTGACCTTCCCAAATCCCGGGAAGTCATTGTCCAGATAATGGGTGAGTAACCAGAGGACTCCCACGTTAGAAACGGACGATAGAGATGGCCCATGATACTCAACGTGGCGAGTTGCTTGCGGCCGTTCTTGAGATGGACCGACTTGGTCTGGTGTCCAGAACCAGCGGAAACGCAAGCGTCCGTATTAACGTACCGACAGAACCGGATGCGTTCCTCGTAACCCCCGCAGCACTGCCCTACCCGGTGATGACGCCGGATCAACTTGTTCCCGTCAACGGCGAACTCAATTCGGTTGAAGGCGATGGCGTTCCGTCCTCGGAATCGCTTCTGCATCTGGCCATCTATCGCGCCCGTTCGGATGTAAGCGCTGTCATGCACACACACTCTGTTTATGCGACCGCACTAGGAGTCGTAGGGCGACCACTTCCGCCGATTGTGGATGAGCTGGTCGTATACGTCGGGGGGCAGGTTGAGGTGGCGGAGTACGGGTTTCCCGGAACCCAAAAGCTTGCGCAGGCGGGTGTTGAAGCACTGGGCGACCGCAGAGCTGTGTTGATCCCGCATCACGGCATGTTCGCCGTCGCCGATTCCCTGGCCGAGGCGCTACGTGTCTGTGCGCTGGTCGAGCAGGTGGCCCAAGTATTTATCAATGCCGAGATGGTTGGCGGTGCCAGAAAGGTCCCGCCAGAGTCGTTTAAGGCGGAACGCAAGATGTACCTGAAACGCGCCGAACTTGAATAAACACTCTCTGTTTTTCACCCGCCCTAAAGAGTCTTTGCCCAAAGGCGCAACTCTGTGACAGCCGTCAATGTAGTGATAGATACAGATCCCGGGGTAGACGATTTCCTGGCGATCGCTCTGGCGTTGAACTCCCCTGAGATCAATATTGAGGCATTCACAACGACCGGCGGAAATGCAGCGCTCAGGCACACGCACGCCAACATGCTGCGTATCCGGGAGGCGCTAAATCGCACCGAGATACCCGTCTACCGGGGAGCCCAACGTCCACTGGTCGGAAGCTTTGGTGATGCCGAAGACATCCACGGCACAGGCGGGCTGCCGATCACTCTGCCGTCTCCAACTACAAGCGCTCGGCCTAGCCACGCAGTCGCTTATCTGTCCCAACGTCTGCAATCCGGTCCGCCGCTGACGTTAATAGCACTCGGCCCGCCCACAAACATCGCCCGGCTCTTCCGAGACCATCCTCGTTCGATGAGCGCGGTCAAGCGTGTAGTGCTCATGGGAGGCGCACTGGACGTTCCCGGAAACGTGACTCCGCACGCCGAGTTCAACGTGTGGTCTGACCCCGAGGCCACCGCGTTTGTATTCAACTCCGGTGTGCCGGTAACCATGGTCGGGAGCGACGTATGCAATCGCGTACGTGCCCATGCCACTGAGACGCCGGCCCCAACAAACGCCGTCATACAACGACTCACCGAAGCCCAGTTCGCAGCAAGACCGGGTCTCTATATCACCCTGTATGACCCTCTCACGGTGATGTCGGTAGTGAAGCCGGCGGTCCTCAAGCTGGAAAGACTGGGTATCTCAGTAGACGTCACCAACGGCGCGGAAAGAGGAAGAACCCGCAGGGATCTGATCGGGTCGAAGATCGACGTCGCAACGGACGTAGATGTGGATGCCGCCATCGAGATGTTCACCGAACGCGTGATCTCAGGGCGGTTTTGAAATCGACCGCGCAGCAACACCCGGGGAGCCCTCTGGGATGGAACTTGGCCAGGCCGTTTTTAGTCTTCGCGAAAAACATCGCGAGTATTCCGAATCTGGCATCCGAGCTATCCGAGAGGCCCTGTGGATACGCGGTAAAAGCGACACGGAAAACACAGGCTGCAATTCGCCAAACTAACGGTAAAATGAAATCACTTGAGACGACGCTCTGACATTCCTGACGTTATATGACGGATGATCAGTGACCCCTGAACTCGATCTAACCGGTTACGGGAGATACAATGACCACGAGCACAATGGAGACAGTTGACAGAGAGATCTGTAACGTCATCCAATCCGACTTCCCCCTCGTAGACCGCCCCTTCCTCAAAATTGCAGAAGACTTGGGCGTCTCTGAGCAAGAGGTGATGGATCGGATAATCGAGCTGAAGCGCAAGAACGTCGTTCGCCAGATCGGGGCGATTTTTGACACAAGGCGTCTGGGCTATAAGACGACTCTCGTTGCCATGCGCATTCCTGAAGATGCGTTGGATGCTGCTGCACAGATCATCAACCGACACCCGGGAGTCAGCCACAACTACGCCCGAAACGGCCAGTTCAACCTGTGGTTCACCCTTGCAGTATCTCCGTTCGAGGATCTTGACGAGACCCTGGAGAGAATGGTTAAAGAAACGGGAGCGGAAGCAACCCGAAAGATGCCTACGATCAAGTTCTTCAAGATCGGCGTCAACTTTGACATGGTGAAACAGGAATCTGACGCGACCAACTATTTCAAGCCCGACGAACCGGTCGAGAAAAAAGATGGCGCCCCGAAGATCGACCCCGACTGGAACACTGCGCAGAGGTTGACCGATTTCGACATCTCGTTCATCCGAGAAATGCAGGAAGATCTCCTCATCATTCCGGAGCCTTTCAAGGAGATGTCTGAAGAGCTAGGCGTAGACACCGCCGGACTCTTCGCCCACGTGGATGACATGGTGGGGCGAAAACTCATGCGCCGGTTCTCCGCAGTTCTTCACCACCGTCGGGCCGGTTTTGCGGCCAATGCGATGGGCGTATGGAACGTGCCGGAAGAACGATCTGAAGAGGTCGGGCTTCTGATGGCAGAGTCACGGTCCGTGACCCACTGTTACGAACGTCCCCGCTTCCCGGACTGGAAGTACTCCCACTTCACAATGCTTCACGCGACGTCCCAGCAGGGATGCGAGGAGCTGGCGAAAGAGATTTCAGAGACCACCGGAATTACTGACTATCAACTCCTTTACTCGAGCCGTGAGTACAAGAAAACACGCGTCCGCTACTTCGTGGACGAGTAGGCAACTACCCGGAAAACCTAACCTTAGAGCTGCCCTGAAGTCGGGACGAAGGCTGGCGAGTCTCCGTTGTCCCGGTTGCTGAGCTGACAACCTGTGTCATCAACAATGAGGAGAGACCTGTGCCCGCGTATTACCCAATTTTCGTAGACATTCGTGACCGCAAATGCCTGGTTTTTGGCGGCGACCACGAAGGAGAACGCAAGGTCCGATACCTCCTCGATTGCGGGGGCGAGGTGACGCTGTTCAGCCCGGACAACGACACCCTTCCGGGACTTGTTGAGCTGGCTTCTGAAGGTAATATCACCTGGGCGCACCGCAAGTACGAATCCGGTGATATTGCCGGTGCCTGGATCGTGATCGTTGCCGACACCTCTTCCAAAGAGATCAACGAGGCGATCGAGCAGGAATCAAAGGATCTGAACGTCCTGTGTAACGTGATGGACGTCACTCCGCTTTGCAATTTCATTGCCCCTGCCATCATCCACCGGGAAGACGTAACCGTCGCCGTCTCCACCGCAGGCTCCAGCCCTGCGCTTGCCCGACGACTGCGGGAACGCATGACCGACAAGGGCTACTGCCAGTGCCTGCGTTGGGCCGACATGGGTCCAATGCTCGCAGACGTCCGTGTCGAAGTCCGTGGCCGAAGCCTTCCTGTGACTCCGGACGATTGGGCGGAGTCGATCACGAACAAGATGCTTCAGCAGTTCGAGGCTGGAGACTCAGACGGCGCACGGGCTATGCTGGTCTCCGCACTCGAAGAGCGAGCCGCCAACTAGCCGGTGGTCCTAAAAACAGAATCTCGGCGGAATCATCAGATGACCGGTAGTAAACCGTCACGGATCAGAGTCGGCACCCGCGCCAGCGATCTAGCGGTAACGCAGACAGAACTGGTTGTGTCCTTCCTTCGGGATGCACACCCGGACATCGAGTTTGAGCTGGTGCTCATCAGCACGGCTGGAGATCGTGACAAGCGATCTGCGCTTGAATCTGTCGGTATTTCTATCTTCGTAAAAGAGCTAGAAACGGCGCTGGAAGACGGCCGGGCCGACATCGCCATCCACAGTCTGAAGGACATGCCCTCCGAGTTGCCGGAAGGGTTCGAACTGGCGGCACTTCCAGAACGCGGCGACCCGCGAGACGTACTTGTCAGTCGCTTTGAAGGCGGCGTATCAGACCTGCCGGCCGGAGCGCGAATTGGCACGAGTAGTCCACGGCGCGTTTCCCAGTTACGGGCGTCCCGAAACGATCTCGATATCATCCGGATACGCGGCAACGTGGGAACCCGAATGACCAAGGCCCTCGGCGGTGATGCGACCGGTTACGACGGCGCTATTCTTGCAGCAGCCGGACTCGACAGGATGGGCCGTATGGGCGAGATATCTGAAGCTCTGAACCCGGACGTGTTCATACCCGCAGCCGGACAGGGAACGCTTGCCGTCGAAACGCTGTCGTCTAATCCCGACCTGACGGCGCTAATAGCGGCGGTCGACCACGCCCCAACCCGGGCGGCATCCTCCGCTGAGAGGGCTTTCCTGGCCCGTCTCGGTGCTGGATGCGCCACGGCTGCGGCGGCGTACGCCACGCTGGACGGCGACGAAATGACGCTTCGCGGTTTCGCTGCGTCACCGTCCGACCACCGGTCTATGACGCAGACACATTCCGGCGATGTTGCAGATGCCGCAGGCATAGGCGACGCACTCGCCGACGACATGATCAAGAACGGCGCTTTGGAGTTGATTCGTGGTTAAAAGCGCACCCAAGGCAGGCTTTGTATCGCTAGTGGGCGCAGGTCCGGGCGATCCCGGTCTGATCACGGTCAAAGCGATTAGCCGTTTGCAGATTGCAGACGCCGTCGTGTATGACCGCCTGTCGGACCCCGGACTACTGGCCGAGGCACGGCCCGAAGCCGAGATGTATGACGCGGGCAAAGGCCCCGGCGACGTTCGCATGACCCAGGAGCAGATCAACGACTTGTTGGTAAAGCTTTCGTCAGAGGGCAAATCCGTATGCCGACTCAAGGGCGGCGACCCCTTTGTATTTGGGCGCGGCGGCGAAGAAGCACTGGCACTCTCGGCTCAAGGCCTGCCGTTCGAAGTCGTCCCCGGCGTTACGTCGTCTATCGCCGCGGCGGCATACGCAGGCATACCGATAACGCACCGGGCGGTATCGACCTCGTTCACCGTCGTCACGGGCAGCGAAGACCCGGCCAAACCTGACTCCCAGCTCAACTGGGATGCGCTAGCCGCTCTCCCCGGGACACTGGTATTTCTTATGGGCTGGCGAGCACTCCCGGCGATTACAAAAGAACTGATTTCACGAGGTGCATCTCCGGATCGTCCAGCCGCTCTTGTCCAGTGGGGCACGACCCCGAAGCAGCGCTCGGTAACGGGCACACTTGAGAACATCGCTGAGGTCGGGAAAGCTGCCGGTCTCGGTTCTCCGGTTGCTGTTGTCATAGGCGATGTGGTCAGTCTGAAAGATGGCATCGCGTGGTTCGACAACAAACCATTATTTGGTAAGCGCGTGCTCATCACGCGAACCCGATCCCAGGTGTCACGACTCCGGACAGAGCTTGAGAACGCCGGCGCATGGTGCGTGGAGTTCCCCGCAATCAGCATCGTTCAGGTGGCCGATCCGTCGGCGCTGGATGCGGCGCTCAACCGAATCTCTGAGTACGACTGGGTAACGATCGCAAGCAGCAACGGCGCACGCGGTTTGCGCGCCCGTATGGACGAACTTGGACTGGACGGGCGGGCGTTTGCAGACGTGAAGATTGCCGCAGTTGGCCCGGCGACCGGCGTCACGGTTCGGGCTGAGATGGGCCTCACGCCGGACCTTGTCCCTGACGAGTACGTCTCTGATGCCGTCCTTCGGGAGTTGAAGGCGCTGGGCGTCGACGGCAAACGTGTTCTGGTCGTGGGATCAGACATCGGCCGAGACGTTCTCGCCGACGGTCTTGAGGCGCTGGGCGCCACGGTCGACCGGGTAGTGGGATACGAGACTCACCTGCCCGACGACTCTGGCGATCAAGTATCAGAGGCATTCGCCGACACCGGTATCGATATAACCACCTTTACCAGCTCTTCCGGCGTGGACAACCTCCTGGATCTGGCTGGCGGACCTGACCAGATCAACAAGACCGTGACCGCAGCAATGGGCCCAATCACGGCGGAGCGCGCACGTGAGCGAGGGCTTAGAGTGGACATCGTGGCCCCGGAGCGGACAATGCAGTCGTTAGCAGGGGCCATAGTGGAGCATTTCTCAAACGGAGATACCGATGCCCGATAACGGCATACCGCCCTTCGCCAGATACCGTCGGCTACGAACTTCAGCCAACCTGCGTAGGCTAGTCGGCGAAACGAAAGTCAGCGTCGATGATTTCATCTACCCGCTCTTTATAACCGCGGGAGAGAATATCAAAAACGAGATTCCTCCGATGCCCGGCTGCTACCACCTTTCGGTAGACCGACTGAGCGAAGAGTTGGACGAGATCGAGGCGCTCGGCATTCCGGGCGTCCTACTATTTGGCCTTCCTGCGAAGAAGGACGCCGTCGGATCCGACGCGTACGCCGACAACGGCATCATCCAACAGGCGATTCGCGAGGCGAAAAGAACCCATCCTGATCTGCTGGTCATAACAGACGTGTGCCTGTGCGAGTACACAGATCACGGCCACTGCGGAATCGTCCTTGAGGACGACACCGTGGACAACGACGCCACGCTTGAACTGCTGGCGAAAGAAGCCGTCTCACACGCCCGTGCCGGTGCAGATATGGTCGCCCCATCTTCGATGATGGACGGCCAGATAGCCGCTCTCCGCAGTGGGCTGGATGCGGCTGGTTATCTGAATATGCCAATCATGGCGTACGCCGCAAAGTACTCCTCGGCACTGTTCGGCCCGTTCCGGGTGGCGGCAGATTCCGCACCGGAGTTCGGAGACCGACGCAGCTATCAGATGGACCCGGGCAATGGCCGAGAGGCGATGCTCGAGGTTCAGTCAGACATCGACCAGGGCGCAGACATCGTGATGGTGAAACCAGCGCTGGCGTACCTGGATGTGATCCGAGAGGCCCGGCGTATCACCGACCTACCGGTCGCAGCCTACAACGTCAGCGGCGAATACGCGATGGTGAAGGCCGCAGCCGCAAACGAGTGGCTAGACGGTCAGCGAGTGGCGATGGAGATCCTCGGCTCGATAAAGCGAGCCGGTGCGGACATCATCATCACCTACCACGCCAAAGAGGCGGCCCGCTGGCTGGCGTAGGATTCCTTCCCAGGAATTATTGATCTGGCGCGTGTGATCGCGCGCTTGCCGTAGTAAATTTATGATGCTGCCGCGTTTTCTCATGTGCTTGAGGGGAAGACGGATATATGGCGACGATCACGATTCTTGGCGGAGGAGTCGGCGGACTTGTCACCGCCCGGGAACTGCGTAAGCGCCTCGGCAAAGAGCACGAGATAGTGCTGGTCGACCGTGAGTCCCGTCACGTCTTTTCGCCGTCCTTCCTCTGGCTCATGGTGGGTAAGCGTCGTCCTGAACAGGTGTGGTCCGACCTGTCTCGCGTCTCGCGTAAAGGCATCGAGGTCGTTCAAGGCGATGTCACCCTCTATAGATCCCGAAACACGCGCTGTGACGGTCGAAGATCGCACCATAGAGAGCGACTATCTTGTCGTGTCCCTCGGTGCCGACCTAGCGCCAAAGGTTGTGCCCGGGCTGGCCGATGCGGGCCACAACCTGTACACGCTGGGAGGCGCAACAGCGATCCGTAACACACGGAGCAAGTTAGTTAACGGACGACTGGTCGTCCTGGTCACATCTATGCCGTTCAAGTGCCCAGCAGCGCCATACGAGGCGGCGATGCTGCTGGGGGATGACCTCCAAAAGCGCGGCGTACGGGACAACGTATCTGTGACGGTATTCAGCCCGGAGCCGGGGCCGATGGGCGTTACAGGCCCTGAGAATTCCGCCGCCGTAAGGGCGATGGTCGAGATTCGCGGCATCGAGTATCAACCGCAACACAGAATCGAATCTGTGGACCCGAGACTCGAACGCTGCATTTCGACGACGGGAGTCGTCGCTTACCCCCGTCTAACGAGAGTTTTCAGGGCACGCTAATCTAGACGGCACGTTAAGAACACTGGATTACGCGGAAGCAACCTTACGGTTCTTGGTCCAGCAAGGCCGACACTGAGGCTTGTCATACGAAGTGACGTGTTCTTCGCCACAGAGGACGCAGGATGGGGGAAAAGTCTCTCCAGTCCTAGTGTTTGACTCACCGGGACCCTAGTCGTCCGCTGACTGCGGCTCCGCTTCCACGCCCGCACCAACCGCAGCGTCGTATCGCTCGGCTGCGTTGGCCACCATCAGGTCGATGTCTTCCTCAAGTGCGTACCGGTCCGCCGCCAGTTGCACCGCTACTGTGCGCACTTTGCCGAGGTAGTCATCCCGGCCGTTGTATCGTTCCTCTATCGAAGGGCGAACGTCCCCGTTCGCTTCCCGTTCGGAGCGCGTTGCCGCAAAAAACGCTGTGCTTCCCTGCATCGGGACCACCTGTTCCGGCGACCCCGTCTCCGGTGCACGCGGGTTCCAGCCCATATGCGTGCCGACCGGAACCTCGATATCGGGCAACCGAATACCTGCGATTTCGTTACCGTCCGAGTCCACGGCGGAAACATGCGAGGGGTAATAGTCGCCCTCGACAGCCGGGTAGACGCCGATACCTTCTGCGCTGCGTGCTCCCATGTCCACAGTCCGCAGATAGAACAATCGATCGATGTCCGGCACAAGCACGCCCGGGATGCCCTTGAACGTTTCAAGGACCACTGAGCGTTCGGCGGCGCTGCCATCGCCAAGACGTGGGTGCATGCTGCGTGGAGGTTCGATACCTTCCATCACCCAGGCGTCCATATTCACCAGCGATGCCCGAAGTAAAGGCGAGTAGTCAGTCACATTAAGCTCGTGACGTGCGCCCGATCCGTCGTTGGGGTTGATTCGTGACTGGCTCAGGTGGCCGGGTCCGTGCTGGGTACTGGCGAAGAGGTAGCTGCGACTTTCCGGCGCCTCGGAAATGTCGGCGTTGGCGGATGTATCGATATGTGCCAGCGTGCCGTCGCCCCGCCAGTACTCGGCAGAGCTGTTGGTGTAGATGATCTTCGGCACGGCGTTGGCCGCTTTTAGTGCGTCCAGCAACCCGCCGGACTCTTCGGTAAGGGTGTCGCTGGTTGGCTCGTCCGTAAAAGGGAACACATGGCCCCAGATGGGGGTCGACTGGTTGGACGGCTGGGCGAAGCGATGGTTGAACGCACCCCGACGTGCGCCTGCCACGTGAGGGAGGATACCCTCATAAGCGATCTCCCCGTCTTCGGTTGCGTTCAAACCAAGATGCATGAAGTGACGTAGGTACCGTCCGGTCTGTGACACGCCCCACGCGTAAATTGCCTTGAAATCGCCAGCAGTCGGATTGATCTCGGAGGCTGTCCGTAAGTACGGGGCAACGTCACGCAGTGCGATGAGCCCGGCGCCGCCTATCGGCGCGCTGTTGGTCTCGTACACGGCGTAGTAAATCTTCCCGGGTTCGAAGCCGCCCTCCATGTAGATGTGCGTGTCGCTAGGTTCGACACCGGACGCCGTCTCCTGCGCAAACTGCCATTGCTCACTTGGGACTACCGTGTCCTCGTCATCTTCCCAGCCACGCACGTAAAGCACGGCGGTCGGGTCATCGACGCTGACGACGGGTAGGGACGTGTGGATACCACGGTCTGATAGCTGATAGGTGGTCCGGCGATCGTTGATCCTGATTTCGACAATCGTCTGGCCGGTGACGCCTTCCGCAAACGGCGGGTTGAGTCCCATCATCGACTCGGACTGCGTGACGTCCCACTGCCAGCCGATAGATGCCACGGTGTAGCCCTGATTGAACAAAAAGCCGTCGCCCGGGTGCGCTATCCGGGAGACAGGAGCCGAAGCGGGAGCACGGTTGAACACCGGGACCACGCGTCGGCGGCCACGGTTCGGAAGCTCCACCAACGCCCGGCCGTTGCCCCGGGATGAATCAACGGGCACCACGACCGAAAAATCGGCCGTAAATCGAACACGCCCATCCGAGTCATGGGGAGCCTTATCCAAATCGACGATCCCACGATTGGCCGCATGCTCAGGGTCCACGTCGAATGTCAGAAGCCCGTCTACCTGTTCGTACGCCCCGGTGTCGCCAAACGACACGCCGTCGGCATACGGCTCACGGCCGGTAACAGTGAAATCTACGACAGCCATCGCGGCACCTCGCTATGGCCCGAGCGCGGGCATGTGAATTAGTCAGAAACGAACGAGGGCAATATACGCTAGGCGCCATTGGTGCGGTTAGCTGGAAGCCCGGAGGCAGGCCCTCCTGCGACGAGTCACCCTGAGTTGAAGCGAAGGATCTCGCCGCGAGTAAAACGCTAAATGATCTGACATACAAGCGCCATCAAACCGCCGAGATTCTTCGTCGGAAGCTCCTCAGAATGACTTGTTGTCGATTACTTGCAGCGACATTGAACGGCGCCATGCCCACTCTGAGGTTCTCGAAGGGCGGTCTCGCAACAAGACGTGCCCCTACTCGCCCGGATCCTGCGTCTTGAGCACCGCGTAGATGAAATCACACGCGGGCGTCTCTATGCCCAGTTCTCGACCTATTCGCCCGACTGTGCCGTGGAGTGAATCGACCTCCAGCCGGTTGCCGTCCAGCACGTCCACGGCCATTGATGAGCGTGTGTCCGGGCCAAGTCGGTCTAGGTATCCCATTACGTCTTCTCGCTCGCCATCCAGGTCGATACCGCTTGCCCGTCCCAGAGCCTCTACCTCGTCTATCACCCTGTTGAGAAGCGCCCACGCTTCGGGAGTCGATTTCAAAAGACCCAGCGTCTTGTGCGTCACTGCGGTCATCCCGGCGAGGCCGTTGATGAACATGAACTTGTTCCACAGATTCCGGTGGACGTACTCCGAGAACACGGAGTCGATTCCCTCTACATCCAGCGCCTCATGCACACGTCGACCGCGCTCGCTGTCGCCGCCTGCACCCTCTCCAAATACGATACGTCGCGGGCCATCCTTCTGGTTCACAGCGCCAGACCCCTCCATGTGGGACACGATGTAGGTCAATCCCCACAAAACGTTGTCTCGATACTCAGAGGGTAGCTCTTCCTGGAATCGCTCCGTGGCGTCGACGCCGTTCTGGACAACGAGGATGATTGTGTCCGGTCCGAGGATCGGCATCATGTCCTGAACGGCCTGCTTCGTTGCATACCGCTTTACGCAGAACAGGATCAGATCGCAGACCCCGGCGTCGGTCGGCGAACTCGCCTGTACCTTCACCACGCGCTCGCCCGAACCGACGCTTGTTATCTTGAGACCGTCGCGCTTGAGGGCCTCAAGATTGGGGCCGCGCGCTATCAACCAGGCGTCACGTCCAGCCTCGCTAAGCACACCGCCGTAGTAAGCGCCGACGCCGCCGGCGGCCATGATTCCAATTTTCAAAGGACTCGTCCTCTTTATTTTTATATTTGTCTGTGCAAATCGAGATTCGACCGTCGTTTCTATACCTTGTAGTAGGGGCGAATGACTATCCGCTCTAGGGCGGGCCAAGCGCCGCCCCCTACGCGTGTCTGCAAAACGTAACTGACCGGCAGAGCGTGCTTCGAGAGCCTCAGCATGGGGCGTCTATCCCGCACGGTTACGTGGCAGCTACCCGTGCGCACCCAGCTTTCGCTCCACCGCTTCTTGCGCCACCGGGCTGATCACCTGCTCGATATTAACGTTGAGCAACGCGGGCTTCTCCTGCGCGAATGCCCGGGTCATCGCACCATCCAGGTCCGCTGCGTGCTCCACATTCTCGGCGTATGCGCCCAGACCCTCCGCAACCTTGTCCCATCGCGTCGGCAGGAGATCGGTCCAGACCGGTCGGCCATACAGACCCTTCTGGATCTGCCAGTCGATGCCCCAGATGCTGTTGTTTCCGACAATGGTGATGACCGGCAGGTTGTGCCGGACCATCGTGTCGAGTTCCAGACCGTGGAATCCAAATGAACCATCTCCGGTCACGCACACCACGCGGTGGTTCGGAAGCGCTACCTGCAGTCCCAGGGCGTACGGCATGTTGATGCCGATCATCCCGAAGCTGCTTACGTAGAGCCATCGCTGCGAATCGTGAGCGGGGACGGATGCCCGGAAGAAGTGGGCGTAGTCTCCGCCATCAAAGACCATGGGTGTTTCTGGCGTGATGTGTTTTTGCAAAGTCTCCGAAACGAACATCGGGTGCGGCGGGTCCGACTCGACCGCCAGCTCCGACAGTTCCGCCTGATGCTTCTGACGTTCGTCCTGTAGCGACTTGTTCCATGCCGTGAATGACGGCCATGACTGTTTTTCTGCAGCATCCGCCATCTGCGTGATGACCGGTCCAACGTCGCCAAGGATCGCCACATCTAGGCTCCGGGATGTCCCCAGGTGGTACGGCGATGGATCGACAGAGATCCTCTTCACGCCGTCAGCAAACGGCGGAGTTCCGCCAAGGCCCCACGTGTAGTCCAGTTGCTGGCCCAGGAACAACACGGCGTCGGCCTCCCTGACCCGAGCGACGGCCTTGTTCAAGGGCAGATAGCCGAAACCGATCGACAGGTCGTGGTCGTCCGAAATCAGCCCACGTGCGCTATCGGTGGTCGTGATCGGTATGCCCATCGTCTCGACCAGTCGCTTCAGCTCTTCCGGCATTGCGGTGGCACCAGCCCCCGTCCCCGCAATGATCATTGGACGCTCAGAGTTCTTGAGAATCTCGATGGCCGCAGCGACCTGACCCGGGTCTCCTGACACCGCCAGCGGCATGCTGTTCTCGCCAATGCCATATCGATCCAGGACGTCGTCATCGACCATCGCCTCTTGAATATCCTGTGGGATGGTCAGGTGGGTCGGTCCTCGCTTTCCGGTCATGGACGTGCGGACGGCTAGGTTTATGTACTCAGGAATACGGTCTGCGCTGGGAATCTGCCACGCACCCTTGGTGATCGGTGCGGCGGCCCCAACCTGGTCGAACTCCTGCATGGCTCCACGGCCAAGGTTCCGTGAGTCTGAAGCCCCGGCGATGTTGATGATCGGCGCCTGCGAGTGCAT
>Ga0209403_10001264_pt1 | contig 33293 bp, 32 predicted proteins | sample ArcticOcean_MG_C_8_FD_187440 | JGI IMG/M metagenome (GOLD analysis project Ga0209403, IMG submission 187440) | Marine microbial communities from western Arctic Ocean - ArcticOcean_MG_CB11_86 (SPAdes) (version 2) | ecosystem: Environmental > Aquatic > Marine > Oceanic | place: Arctic Ocean...
GGGACTGATTCTCCTTACAGAGAAACATCAAATATTTACGATGGAAGTAAATTTACTGCAGATATGGCAATTCAAAATGTAATAGGAGATAGTTTTAGAGGAGCTACTTGGGTTTCAATTCACAACGGTGGTGGTGTTGGTTGGGGTGAGGTAATAAATGGCGGTTTTGGAATGCTCTTAGATGGCACTAAGCAGTCTGAAAAAAAATTACAAAAAATGTTATTTTTTGACGTAAATAATGGAATTGCCAGGAGAAGTTGGGCTCGAAATAAGCCAGCTATTAGAGCAATTAAACGTGAAATGGAACGAACAAATGAACTAAAAGTTTCAATTCCAGAGAATGTTGATGATACTATATTAGATTCTTTATACAAATGAAAATTCTTTTTATAAATATTAAAGGTCTCCTTCAAACTCTTAAAAAGAGCACTCTATACTTAAAGGGTCATCAAATGAAAGATCTTTCTCAAATCAGTAATGCATATCTATTAATTAACAATGATCAAATTGTAGATTTTGGAGAAATGACTTCATGCCCTAATATTGATGTAGATAAAGTTATTGATGTTAAGGATAGGTTTGTTCTTCCTGCTTGGTGTGACTCTCATACTCATATAGTTTATTCAGGTTCAAGAGAAAAAGAATTCGTTGACAGAATATCAGGAGTAAGTTATGAGGAAATTGCAAAAAAAGGAGGAGGTATATTAAATTCGGCAAAAAAACTACAAAAAGAATCTTTTGAAAAATTATATTCAGAAAGTGCTGCACGTCTTGAAGAAGTAATGAAATTAGGAACAGGGGCAATAGAAATAAAATCAGGTTATGGTCTTGAACTATCAGCAGAAATAAAAATGCTAGAGGTTATAGATAAATTAAAGAAAAATTATAACGCTTCTATTCAACCAACTTTTCTTGCAGCTCACGCTGTTCCAACAGAATATGTAAATAAAAAAGAAAAATATATTTCTCAAATTATTGATCAATGGATTCCAAAAGTTTCAGAAAGAAAACTTGCAAAATATATTGACGTCTTTTGTGAGAAAGGATATTTTGATATTAATGAAACAAGATTGATAATAAAGGCTGGAAAAAAACATGGACTAATCCCAAAAATTCATGTTAATCAATTCAATTCTTTTGGAGGCGTTTCTCTTTGTACAGAACTAGGCTCTCATACAATCGATCATCTTGAAATTTTAAATGATGAAGACATAAACGCAATTAAAAAAAGCAATACCATGCCTGTTGCATTACCTAACTGCTCTTTTTTCTTAAAAATCCCATATACGCCTGCAAGAAAAATTATTGATAATAATATTCCACTAGCTTTAGCTTCTGATTACAATCCAGGCTCATCTCCATCTGGAAATATGAATTTTGTAGTTTCTCTAGCCTGTACAAAAATGGGAATGTCACCTGAAGAAGCAATTAACGCAGCTACAATTAATGGGGCGTTTGCAATGGGCTTATCTAAAGAGGTAGGAAGCATTACAATTGGTAAAAAAGCAAATCTGATTATTACAAAAAAAATATCTTCATACTCAATGATACCATATGCATTTGGATCAAATTTAATTGACGAAGTGTACATTAATGGAAAGTCTATAATAGGTTCGTGAATAATTTAATCAAATATTATCGCTCACCCGATCCAGTATTATGGAATGGAAGATTGTCAGATCCCTCTTCACTAAATCAATATTGGCATGAAGTAATAAAATTTTATCATGATGGTCTTGAGCACTTAAAATCAGAAAGATTAAATAGTGATTTTGGTATTTTAGGCTATGCATGTGACGAGGGAGTTAAAAGAAATAATGGAAGACAGGGTGCTGTAAATGGCCCAAAAGCTATAAGAGAACAGCTAAGTAAATTATCAGCACATTTTTCAAAAAAAATAGTTACAGATTATGGTGATATTGTTGCTCATGAAAATAATATAGAACTAGCACAAAAATTATTTTCAAATGTTATTCAAGAAATAATTAAATCTGGCCAATTAAGTATAGGAATTGGAGGGAGTCATGATCTAGCCTATGGTCATTTTTGTGGAATTCAAAAAGCTTTACCAAAAGTGAAATCAACCAAAATAGGAATTCTAAATTTTGATGCCCACTTTGATTTAAGACCTACAATTAATAAGTCAAATTCGGGGACACCTTTTTATCAAATAATGAAAGAATTTGGAACTAATGTAGAATATTTAGCATTAGGAATTCAAAAAAAATCTAATTCTAATTCATTATATAAAATTGCATCTGAATTTGGAGTAAATCATATTCCCGCTGAAGACTGTACTTTAGTTAATCTTAATAATGTTATTAATATTATTGACAACAATTTTAAAGAATGTAATTATTTATATGTTAGTATAGATCTTGATGGGTTTAGTTCTGCACATGCTCCTGGTGTTAGCGCTCCTAGTCCTTTTGGTTTTTCTGTAAATTTTTTTAGATCTGTTTTTGAGCATGTATTAAAAACAAAAAATGTAGTAGCAATTGATATAGTAGAACTAAATCCTGTGTATGATATAGACTCAATAACTTCTAAGTTAGCTGCTCAGATAATAGATATTACAATAAACAAAAAATTAAAATAGATTTAGTTATTACATTCTCCCTCAGTCCAATTAATTATCCCCTGTGATTCAGCAACACAATCATTAGAATAAGTTAAGCCATCACAACCACAAACAGGCCTATACTCTTTTGTACAAGCAATGTCAAGTGGTTGTCCTTTACATACATCATCTTTATCATTTTGCGAACATCCAATAAAGATAATAATGGTAAAAACTAAATATTTGTATAGGGTATTCATATAATTACTAAATTCATACTAAAGTAAAATTATTTTGGATAAAAGAAATTTTATAAAAGCATTAGGAGGATTATCTGTATCACCTTTTTTAATTGGATCAACCTCTAAAGAACTTTTATCTCTGTCTAATTATTTACCAAAAATTAATAATGATGAAGAATTATGGAAGGTTGTAAGGTCTCATTATAAATTAAAGGATGATTATATTAATCTTGAAAGTGGATATTATTGTATTCTCCCCCAGCCAACTCTAGAACACTTTATAGAACATGTTAAGCATGTTAACTATGAGGGATCTTATTATATGAGAAATTATCTAATTCCAAATAAAAATAAAGTAACATCAAAACTTGCAAAACTAGTCAATACTAATTCGGAAGAACTTGTAATAACAAGAAATTCAACAGAGTCTTTAGATTTAATAATTTCTGGATTCCCATGGAAAAAGGGAGATGAAGCAATTTATGCAGAGCAAGATTATGGGGCAATGATAAATATGTTTAAACTGGTCGCAAAAAGAGAAGGCATAACTAATAAGGTTGTCTCTGTTCCAAATCATCCTAAATCTGATGAAGAGATTGTTGCTTTGTATGAAGGCCAAATAACAAGTAATACAAAACTTATTATGGTGTGTCACCAGATAAATATTACTGGACACATTCTTCCTATTAGAAAAATTTGTGATATGGCTCATAGTTATGGTGTTGATGTATTGGTTGATGGAGCACATTGTATTGGTCAATTTGATGTCTCTATTGATGACTTAGGTTGTGATTATTATGCTTCAAGTCTTCATAAATGGCTATCCACACCATTAGGTGCAGGTTTATTATATGTAAACAAAAAAAATACTGAAAAAATTTGGCCGTTTTTTGCAAGCGGATCACAAGATTTAAATGATATAAAAAGATTAAACCATACAGGGACACATCCTGTTCATACAGATATTGCTATATCAAATGCTATTGATTATATAAATTGGATCGGTGTAAAAAAGAAAGAGAATAGACTTAGATTCTTGCAAAGATATTGGTCAGATAAATTACGAGGAAAGAAAAATATTTTAATTAATACACCTTTGGATATACAGAGAAGTTGTGGGATTGGAAATGTTGGTTTAACAAATATGAGTCCTGGTAAAATGGCTCAGCTTTTATTTGATGAATATAAAATTTTTACTGTAGCAATTGACGGAGCAAATGTTAGAGGATGCAGAATTAGCCCTAATGTCTTTACTACAACTGAAGAATTGGATTCTCTAGTTAATGCTGTCACTGAGCTTTCAAAACATAATACATAATAAACCCTAACTTATTCTTAACATTAGCATAAACCTTTATTAATCTATCAATATTAATTTTGTTGAAAATCACAAGCACACTATTTGAAAAAATTAGTTTTTGTTTTACTGTTATTCACATCTATAACTTATTCTCAAAGTAAGGAATCAAGGCAGCTTGCATCCACATCATTTATCAGTTATGAAATGAGAACTAATGGTAAATCATATCTATCAATATCATATAAAGGAATAGCACTTCGACATAGGAGTGATAAATTAGAAAATAGAATTACTTATAAGCGTAATTTTTTTAAAGATTCTTCTAAATTATATTTATCTATACCATTACACTATAAAATAGAAAAAAGTGAACCTACCCTAGAGCCAGCTTTAATATACCAATTTCCAAAAGTTAATCTATTGATACAAAAAGAGTTTTGGTATAAGTCATCTAAGAATGCAACTATCGCAATCGACTACCCGTATAAAGCAGTTACATTTAGAGTTGGTTGGGATACATCAAACACTTTTAGATTTCATTTGAAATACAAATTTTAATTCTAATATCTATTTTATATATTTATTCTTATAACAATCCCATATATTTGATGTTAGAATACTAATTAAATTAATATAAATTTAAAGTAATCTAAATGAAAAATCTTAGCTATAAAGAATTCAAGAAAAAAGTAAGGGAATCAGATAAAAAAGATTTTTTTAAGTTATTATTTGTTGTTTATTGGATTACTGGTATTTTCGGAATACTATTTGCTTTTTGGATAAGATTTTCAACTCAAGTAAAAAATTTTTTTACTAACAAGTAAGCTTTTTTTAATTAAATTTAGACTCAAAATAAAATTTTATGAACTTCAAGTCCCTTATTTGTATTTTTCTCTGTTCATACTCATTTTCTCAAGAAAATATTTTGAATCTTAATAAAGCAGATGAGTCTAAATTTGTTTTGGATGGAATTCTTTCTGATAATGAGTTAGAGAATTCAGTTGAATTAGAGATTATATATGAACATGAACCAGGATATAATATAAGTCCATCATATAAAACTACAGGGTATTTAATTTACACTGACACTTTTTTATACGTTGGGTTTAGGGCTTATAGAGATGAAGTTTTTGCTTCTATTCACCCAAGAGATAATAGATCTCTATTTGATGACGATTTTGCTAATATTCACCTTGAGACCTTTGGAGATGCAAGAAATAATATTGGCTTAACTTCTAACTTGTTTGGAAGTCAGGGAGATGGTATAAGGGTTGAATCAACAGGATATTCTGGACATGATTCTGGTTGGACATTAGATGCCAACTTTGACTTTAAATCTTTAGGCAGGTTAACTGATTTCGGATATGAGGTAGAGTTTATAATTCCTTTTTCAGTGATTCCTTTTCCCAGTGGAAATAATCAAAGATGGAAAATTAACTTAAGTACTTTTTACAGGGATAAGATGAAACAGGGTGCAAAAGCTAGAGTGTATAGTAGTAAACAGGATAGGAATAATTCTTGTAAGCTATGCCAAATTGACCATACGATTGTAATGAATGATATAAAAATTGAAAATAAATTTGAGATACTGCCATATATAAGTTCAAGTTTATCAGGAGAGAGAGCTAAATATTATGATAGAGTAAATTATGCAACTCCAAATTTAGAATATGGCCTTGGTGTTAATCTAGATATAAATAAAAATTTATCATTAGAAGCTACAGTAAATCCTGATTTCTCTCAAGTTGAAGCTGATGTTACAAAAATTGATATAAATTCACCCACAGCAATAAATTATCCTGAAAGAAGACCTTTTTTTACTAGGGGTATAGATGCTCTTGATTACACTTTGGATGTTTTTCATTCTAGATCAATTAATAATCCAACTTTTGCAGCTAAAATTATAAATCAAGGAAAGAAATCTAGGATGTATATGTTATCAGCTATAGATCAAGACTCTCCATACCTTGTTGCAACCACCGATCAATCTTTTTCTGGTGTTGTTGGTAAAAGTGTTGCCAATGTGTTAAGATATCAAAGCATAATTAATTCTAGTGTACAGCTTGGGGCAACTTCAACAAATAGATATTATGAAGGTGATGCATATGGGAATATGATAGGCTTAGACGGATTATTTAAATTTTCCGGTGGCTGGAAATTTGAAGTTGAATATTTCCTAAACTCAAATAAGGAACCAATATCTGATGCTATTAATTCTAATAAAACATTTTCCGATTATACAGTCCAACTTGATGGTGAAAAATTTAATGGAAATGCTTTTTATGCAGAGCTTAGAAGAGATACAGAAACATGGAGATCATTTATTAAATACACAGGCATATCACCAACATTTAGATCAGATTTAGGATTTATTGTTGAAAATAATATTAAAAAATATGAGTTTTGGCAGGGGTATTACAAATTTCCAAACAAGACTTTTCTGAAAAACTATAGATTTTCTGCTAGATATGATAGAGAGCATTATTACAGTAATGAACTTGCAAAGTCTGCATTTGAAGGTTATGTTTCATTTTTAACAATTCTTAATACTGATGTTTTTTATAATTATGAGTATAATTTTTATGATTCATATTTGACTTCAAAATTTGAAGATTATGAAAGTCATTCATGGAGAATAGGGACAAGACCTTTTGACTTTATTAATATTAATCTTGGTTTTGGCTCGGGAAAAGAGATATCTTATCGAGAACAAATTCCAGAACTTGGGGAAAAGTCAAGTTTTAATATTTCTGTTGCAGTAACTTTAAATGATAACCTTAGAATAAGACCATCTATCAACTATTCTAAATTAAAAAGACTTAATTCAGATGAATACTTTTTTAATGGGTATATAGCTCGACTAGATTTTAGATATCAGTTTACAAACGCTTTGAATTTAAGGTTCATTGCTGAGTATAATGAATTTTCAGAACAATATTTCTTTCAACCATTAATTTCTTGGAGACCAAATCCAGATACTATCTTCTATATTGGTGGTAATCAAAATGCTATTCAGGACTTTCCAGACTATAATTCAAAGCATTACATTGCTAACCGTTCTCAATTATTTTTAAAATTCCAATATTTATTTGGCTTATAGTCTCAATTTTATTGAGAATAAGTTGTGTACCATCTATTTTTTTATAATTTTAAGCCAGTATGACAATTAATTCAAAAAGTATTTTTTTAAGAAGAGTTCAAGAAGCATATCTTCTTAAGAAAATTAATAAGAAAACTGCAACTCACTTTAAAACTGTTTACAATGAATTTGATACTAAAAAAAGATCTGTTGCTGACGATAAAGCAGATGAATTATTGTTAGATCTTATTTCCGAATTAAAAGTTAGGGTTCCTAGAAAATAACTACTTATTAACTGCCCAGCATTCTATTTCAATCTTTGCGTTTAAAGCTAATCCACTTCCTGCAAAAGTACTTCTAGATGGTTTTTGGCTTTCTTCAAAAAACATTCTGTATGCTTTATTCATTTCGGAATAATCATTAATGTCAGACAGCATACAAAGGCATTTAAAAATATTGTCAGCTGAACTTCCTATCTGATTTAATATTGACGTTATATTATTAAGTGCTTGTGTTGTTTCAGGTCCAATACCTCCAGAAATTAATTCTGTAGTGCCAGGGAAGTTTCCTACCTGTCCTGAAACATATATAATATTGTCTACTATAGTAGCGTCAGAAAATGGGAATCCAAGTTTTTCAGATTCAATAGACGTAAAATGCTCTATATCAACACTATCTTCTTTTTCAATTTCTGTGTTATTACGAAATAATTCTAAACTACATGAAGAAAATAGCAATATAATGATGAATAGGTTTATTTTTTTCATTTATTTAATGTATTCTTTATATGTATTATTAATACTAAATATTATTTTACTTAAACTTAATTATAATAATTATAAACAAATATATATTTAATATTTTAAATAATTATTTAAATAAATTAGTTTATACTTAATTTAGTTATTTAAAAATGATACATTATAAAAATAGCACATTAGCATAAATCTGCTAATATTGTATTCCTTATCTTTATGCTTATTCAAAAATCAATTTAAAATGAAAAATTTATCTAAACTATTCATGTTATCTATTGCTTTATTGCTTGGATCATGTGATGCACCTGAAAGGACTATTGGTTTTGTTTCAGGTGAGAATGCTGAAATGCAATGGCATTTAGGTACTCAAGATGCAATTGATATTGTTTCTACGGTTGATGATCTTTGGGCTACCCAGGATTATGAAGCAATGAGACCTTATTTTGCAGATTCTCTTGTTTTTACTTCTTATGAAGGGAAAACAAGTAATACATTCGATGATTTTGTTGAAGCAATGACTTCAGGAACATCTAGTACATGGACATATGACTATTCATTTTCTGTAGATCTAGATCCATCTATTGGTGGTGAACATGTTCAGGCTGGATTCACTGTAACCTATCCTCCTACTGATGACTCAGAAGGATATGTTAATCAAAATCATGAATCATATTATATTGTTGATGGAAAGATAATTACATTAATACAATATGTGGCAAAGAATATAAGTCAAGAGTAATTGTTGAAATCTTGTAAATAACTAATTTAACCAATTAAGAGATAAGATAAATTAAATTCATAATTTGAAATTGTATTTGTTTTTAGTCTAAATTAATTGGTTAATAGTCTAAAAAGAGTCAATGAGAATTTGACTTAACAACAAAAAACCCTCAAAAGTAATTTTGAGGGTTTTTTAATTATAAAAGTAAATGTGTTTACTTTATAGGATCTTCTTCATAGCTAGCAACTAGTTCTGTTCTATCATATAGTCCAGAAATCCCAGCTATTAGATTATCATCAGTAAACCATGTTACTTGGTGATAAGGTATACTGATAGATGTAGCTTCATTTGCATATGTTGCCTCTCCCCAGCTAAGTAGTATTTTCCAATCACCATTCTCATTGCTTCCTGTTACACCTAGGTGTATGGTATCTCCACTATTTTGGTCAATAGTAGTCCAAATTTGAGATACACCTGCAAGAAGTTCAGTAACTGCCTCTTTTCCTTCAACGGTGACACCATTAGGGAAAGACCAAGAAACATCTTCACTTAACATAGATGATAGTTTTTCAATATCTGCAGAATTTAATGCATCATCAAAAGCATCTGAAACTGCAATTAAATCCGACGGATCTATTAAAGTTCTTCCATCTGGATCAGCAGTTGGAGCTTGACAACCTATAATTGCCAGACTCATTAGTAAAATTGTTATGTAATTTTTCATATCTAACGTTTTTGGTTAATAAATAAAGGTAATAAATTTATGACTATATTGTTTTAACTGTGATTATTATGAGAAAATTATTTCAAATCGCTATTCTTTTTACATCAACTCTTGTCTTATCTCAAGACAGTAGAGTATTTGACAATCTTAAGATGAATAGTAAAATATTAAATCAAGAAAGAAGTTATGCTGTTTATTTGCCAGCTGATTATGATTCATCAGAAAGAAGCTATCCTGTTTTGTATTTACTTCATGGTCTAGGAGACGACCAAACAGGATGGATTAAACTAGGAGATGTTCAAAGAATTACAGATGAATCAATAAATTCTGGAATATCTACTCCGATGATAATAGTAATGCCTGATGCTAATACTGGAGTTACAGGTTATATTAATTATCCTGATAGAGCCTGGTTTTATGAAGACTTTTTCTTTGAAGAGCTTATTCCACATGTTGAATCAAAGTATAGAATAAAAAAAGGGAAACAATACAGAGCTATTTCAGGACTATCTATGGGAGGTGGAGGCACATTAGTTTATGCCCTTCATAGACCTGATCTTTTTTCTTCTGCTGCACCCCTTAGTCCAGCGATTGGGCCCAAAGATATAGATGATTTTCAAAAATGGATAAGCAGATATAATTACTATTTTAATGATAAAATTGAAACTCAAAACTTACTGAATGCAAACCATCCACTAATTTTAATTGATAAATTATCTACAGAAGAGTTAAATACAGTTGCATGGTATCTTGACTGTGGTGATGATGATTATTTATATGAAGATAGTAGTTTATTACATCTAGCAATGAAGAAGAAAGGAGTTAAGCATGAGTATAGAGTTAGAGATGGAGCTCATACATGGAATTACTGGAAAGCGTCTTTACCAAAAGTTTTAGGATTTGTTTCGATTAGGTTTCACAGACATTAACTAAATCTAATATGTATATTTATAAAGAAACTTTATAAAAAAATGAATAAGTTTTTTGTTGATCCTGATATAAATAAAGCTGAAACACTGCCATCAAGTTTTTATAAAAATGATGAGCAATTTGAGGAAGTTAAAGAAAAGGTTTTTGCTAATTCATGGCAGTTTGTTGGACATAATTCAATACTTCCAATAAATGTAAATACTTATCCATTTGAATTTATGCAAGAGTTTATAGAGGAGCCTTTGCTAATTGTTAAAAACCAAGATGAAAGTTTAAAATGTTTGTCTAATGTTTGTACTCATAGAGCAAACATCATCATCCATAATAAAGGACAGGTAAAAGATTTAAAGTGTCTGTACCATGGAAGAAAATTTGATTTAGATGGCAATTTTAAATCAATGCCAGAATTTCAAAACGCTATAGGTTTCCCAAGAGAATGTGATAGCCTTAGAGAATTTCCTTTGGAAAAATTAGGTCCATTTATTTTTGTTGGACTTGAACCGAATTTTGATATAGATAATGTGTTTGCTAAAATATATGAGAGGGTCTCCTTTCTTAACCTAGATCATTTAGACTATAGATCTAATTTAAGTAAAGACTATATGGTAAACTCTCATTGGGCTTTATATTGTGATAATTATCTAGAAGGTTTTCATATCCCTTTTGTACATGATGATTTAAATAGTGTTCTAGATTATGGAGATTATGAAACTGAAATTGATGATTATTTTAATTTACAAATAGGGTATGCAAAAGACGGGGATAATGTTTTTGATTTCCCTAAAGGACATCAAGACTATGGTAAAAAAATAGCAGCATATTATTATTGGATATATCCAAATCTTATGTTAAACTTTTATCCTTGGGGACTTTCCATAAATATTGTTAAGCCTATTAACAGAAATAAAACAAAAGTTGTATTCTTAAGTTATGTACTTGATGAAACAAAACTGGATAGTGGTGCTGGATCTGGTCTAGATAAAGTTGAAAGAGAAGATGAATTTGTTGTTGAAGGAGTTCATAAAGGATTAAACTCTAGATATTATTCGACGGGTAGATTTTCACCAACTATGGAGAAAGGTGTCCATCATTTTCATAATCTACTATCTAAATCAATTAATTCTTAAATTTGAATATGAAAAATTTTTTATTATATACATCATTAATGATCTCATTTTTCTCATTTTCTCAAAAGAAGGCTTTAGTAGGGGGTACTTTAATTGATGGATATGGGAATGTTCCAATACATGACAGTGTAATATTAATAGAAGATGAAACAATTATAGAAGTTGGAACAACAAGTACCATAGAGATAAGTAGTGATTATGAAATAATTAGTACTGAAGGGATGTCTGTAATGCCAGGTCTTTGGGACATGCATGTTCATCTAATGATAAATGGTCATTCAGATTATGATTATTGGGATAAAACATATCCAAAACTATTTAAAGATGTAATTATGCCTTCATCAGCTCATCAACTTCTTATGGCGGGAGTTACAAGTGCAAGAGATTTAGGTGGTCCACTTGATGAAAGTATAGCAGTTAGAGATAAAATAAATATAGGAGAGATTCCTGGTCCAACAATGTATGTAAGTGGTCCATTTATTCAAAAAAAACCTTATCCAGGAACTGAACAATTTAGATGGGGGGTAAATGGCGAAAGGGATGCAAGAAATAAAATTAAAACTTTAGCAAATGCTGGTGTTGATGTGATCAAACTTATTGATCAAGACCAAATGACATATGAAGAATTGTCTGCAATTGTAGATGAGGCCCATATAAATAACTTGAAAGTTATTGCCCATTCTCACCGTCCTGAAGAAATTAGATTAGGACTCAGAGCAGGTATTGATAATTTTGAACATACAGGACTATCATCAGCTCCAAAATATCCAGATGATATTATAGAAATGATCAACGAGAGAACAGGGCAAATGAACATAGGTCCATTATTCTGGACACCAACTATAGAGGGACTATATAATTATACAGATATTATAAAAAGCAATGAGCATCTTGATAATGATTCATGGCATTTAGGTTTACCGGATTCAATTATAACCGATATAAAAAAATCAATTTTAAAGCCTGGTGAGCTTCCATACTTTCAATTAACACCAATTAGAAAACCAACATTAAAAACAAAGTTTAATCAACTTAGAAATTCAGGGGTTGTAATGATGATTGGAACAGATAGTGGTATTCCAATGAAATTTCACTCTCAAAGCACCTGGAATGAATTAGATGTTTGGGTTAATATTATGGATGTTGATCCTCTTGAAGCAATAAAATCTGCAACATATTGGCCTTCTTTCTTTATGGGTGTTTCAGATAAAGTTGGAACAATAACTGTTGGGAAACAAGCAGATATTATAGCAGTAAAAGGAAATGTTTTGAAGTATATTTCGCTTCTTCAAAATGTAGATTTAGTTATAAAAAAAGGAGAAGTAATTAAGATATAAAAACTAGAGGTCTTTAATAATAGTAGATAATATTTTCTCTGCATGGTCTCGAGAGTTTTCAATAAACCATTTGTTGGTCTTAAGCCCTCCACAGATAACTCCAGCTAAAAATACACCTTCTATATTTGTTTTCATTGTTTTTTCATTATATGAAGGAGTTTTAAATTCATCATCTAGTATTTCTACATTTAGATTCTCTAATAAATTATAGTTTGGTTGGTATCCTGTCATTGCAAGCACAAAATCATTTTTTAATTCTAAATTTTTTTCTGGAGTTTTAACGGTTATACTTTTTTCTTTTATCTCAGTAATTTCTGAATTAAAATATGCTTGTATTTCTTTGTTGTTTATTCTATTCATAATGTCAGGTTTGACCCAATACTTTATATTTTCTCCGACTTCATTTTCTCGTATAACCATAGTAACGCTTTTTGCACCTTTTCTATATGTGTCAAGAGCAACATCTACAGCAGAATTACCAGCTCCAACAATTGCTATATCCATTTGATAATAAGGATGTGATTCATTATAATAATGCAGAACTTTATCTAGATTTTCTCCAGGAATATTTAATAAATATGGAATATCATAGAACCCTGTACAAATAACAATATTTCTTGATTCAAACTTTCCGTTTTGAGTAGTTATTGAAAATTTTTCATTTTCATTTTTCATTTTCAATACTTCATTATAGAGGCTTAAGTTTAATTCCCAACTATTAGAGACCCTTCTATAGTATTCTAAAGCTTCAGTTCTTGTTGGTTTTACATTATGAGAAATAAAAGGAATATCTCCAATCTCAAGTTTATCAGAAGTCGAAAAGAAAGTTGTATTGGTTGGATAATTAAAAATAGAATTTACAAGCATTCCTTTATCTATAATAAGATATTCAAGATTATTTTTTTTTGCTTCAATCCCGCAGGATAATCCAATTGGTCCCGCACCAATAATTATTAAATCTTTCATAATTTAAATATGAGCAAATTTATGTATTTTATGAAACTAATATTCTAATAATTGCAAGAAAGTACAATTAAAAGACATGCTTTACTTAGTAAAGATAAAAAGTATCGTTATAGTTTAAAAAGAATCTGGAATAATGATAAACCAATAGTTTTGTTTATTATGTTGAACCCTTCTTTAGCAGATAACTATAAAGATGATCCAACAATTAGAAGGCTAATAAAATTTGCTAAGTTATATGGTTATGGAGGTTTTTATGTTGGAAATTTATTTTCATATATAACGCCATATCCATCAGAGCTCTTAGATAAAGATTTAATGTTTTCTAAAAAAAATATTCATGAAATAAAAAAGATGATAGGTTTAACTAAAGATGTTGTTTATGGTTGGGGAAATTCTTTTGAAGAACCTGAATGGTTAAAACAAATCATCTCAAACCCTAAGTGTTTTGGAAAGAATAAAAATAAGACACCCAAGCATCCTTTATACCTCTCATACAATAATAAACTAGTTGATTATAGATAAGATAGAGAGATCTTTTTTCCTATTTTAATTTATATAGTTTAACATTTTTTCTGAAAGCAATTTATTTCCTGCATCATTTAGATGAACGCCATCAACAGTTAGGAAATCTTGATACTCATTGTTTTTATTGTTCTCAGCAATATAATCTTTAAATATTGTTCTTAAATCCAGTAATTCAGTGTTGAATTCAGATGCAAGATTTCTGACTACTCCTGAAAATGCATCAAGTTCCTGGTCTCTTCTAATTTCTAGCTCATCTTCAAATGTTATTTTTTCACCTATAACGGTTGGAGTACATAGAATAATTTTTGCACCTTTGTTTTTTATATCAGTAATTATTTTTCTTAGACCTTTTTCATAAAAATCTATATCTGACCCTTTCCCCATATCATATGTATGCCAAACATCATTAATTCCAATATATATAAAAACAATATCAGGATTTTGAGCTAAAACATCTTCTTCATACCTAACTAATAGATCAGAAACCTTATCTCCTGATATTCCCTTTCCAATTATATTAAATTTATTAGCATCTATACTTTCTTCAATTAAATTTAGAAATCCCAGTTTCAAAGTTCTCCCTGCTTCAGTTATTGAATCGCCAAGAAAAACTACTTGTTTTTTATTTCCATTACATGAACTCATAAATATTATTATAAATAAGAATAACCACTTTTTCATCTAACTAATTTAAGAAAATATTTCACGACTTACTTATTTGTTTTTAGCTCTTGTTTTTGGATATTATAAATTACGTTTCTATCTCCTAAATATTTATTAATCTCATTGAAGTGTTCCCCTAAAAACTCTGGTGGAGATATGCCTTTTTTGTCATACTTTCCTTCTATAACTAAATTAGCAACAGCAGTACAAGTATACCCTGTTGTTCTTGCCATTGAAATTGTATTATCTTGATACTTGTCTAACAAATTATATGTGTAGCAAACTTGCTTTCCGTTTTCATCACCTGAAATTTTAATCCTCATAACTGTATAATCCTGATCTCCTTGTTTCATTTCCCACATAGGAAATAATAATTTTGAAGTTAAATCAATTGGCCTAATTTTATTTCCGTTTATCTCTAGGGGTTCATAAGAAAAATATCCGCAAGCTCTTAATACTTTTAAATACTCTATACATCCGGGATACCGCAGAGTTTTTTCAATCATATTAGGAACATGATTCATTGTTTTAATTAATGTTCGCAGTCCGTCAGAATTCCAGCTTTCTAATGTTCCTATGTTTTTAAAGTCAACAAGTTCTGCATCTGATAACGCCTCTTTTGTGACAAGCTGAGCGTTTTGTACATATCTTGCAGGACGAATATATTCCTCGATTACATCTATGGGAGAAAAAACGGCTTGATATTCAAATGGCCATTCTCTTTTTTTAGGTAATCCGCCAACCAAACACTCATAGTCGGTAATATTCATTGTTTTGTTGTGGTGCCCAAAAATAATGTTTCCCATTCCTGGGGCTACACCGCAATCCATTATAGCAACAACATTGTTTTCTTTTGCTATTTTATCTAAGTCAAAAGGATCTTCAGAATAAAAAGAAATGTCTACAATATTTTTTTTTGCTTCAATAACTCTTTTCATTATGTTATATCCCATAAAACCTGGAAGAGCTCCCACAACTAAATCAAAATTCTTAATTAAATTCTCTAAAACATCTTTTTCTGATACGTCTGCACAAAGTTTGTTTATTTTTTCTGATTGTATTTTTTCTAAATTCTTAGTTGAAATATCTACAGATGTAACCTCATAATTTTTTGCAAGATCACTGGCCATAACACTGCCTACAAGACCTGATCCTAATACTATAATTTTTTTCATAATTTTAATCTAATATATCATAATTGTTAAAATTAAACTAAAGATATTTTAATCAAAAAAAGGGAGACAATTTCTTATCTCCCTTGTTCATGATTTATGGGTTTGAAAAAAACAGGTTACCAGTTTTGTAACCCTAAAAGTTTTTTACCTAACTCATTTAATTTGGCAGTCTGATATTTTTTTTGCTCAAATTTTCTTGGGTCTCCAGAAAATGCATATCCCTCAGGTGCAATTCTATTTTTCCAGGAATCTATTCTCCAATTTCTTAACTCTAAATTATTTTCTTCAGCTGGCATCATAGAAATATATTGAGCTGTTCTAACTTTATCACTTTTATTTTCTCTAATACCATGAGCTAAAAGACTATTAAAAATTAAAAGGTCTCCTGCCTCCATTTTAACTTTTACTGGATTGAATCCTGTAGTATCCGGTTTAAATTTATCTCTATCTTGAGGTTGGGCTAGCTTCCATGTATGAAAGTCTCTATATAATTCTGGTATACATTGAAATCCACCCATGTTTTCATCTGTTTGATCACCTAGTGCAAGAACCCCTTGAACATTAACGGGCTTTTCATCTGGATCATAGTCCCAGTGAATAAATGCATTATACTTATATCCTTCTTTGATTGGAAAATTTAAATTGGCTCTATCAATAGTTACCCAGAGTTTTTCATTTCCCCAAATATCAACAAATGAGTCATAAACTCTTTGAGTCATTCTGTTGTTCCATAGATGCTGATTGTTATAACACTCAACCATTCCAGTACCAACTAATTCTTTCATTTTCAACGTAGCTCTTGGAGTATTATACCACGTGTCAATGTTATTAGGGTCTTTTTCTTCAAATTCCCATAAAAAATCTGCAGTCTGTTTTGCCTCTTCTTTAGAAACAGCATTTTTGATTACTATATAACCATTATGAATCCAAAATTCCCAATCATCTTCACTTAAAACTCTAAGCCTCTTTCCATCAGATCGATCGTTTAATTTATTTGCACCAGTTTTTGTAGTTGATGGGTTTCCAGGTATTTCTAAATGTTTATTTTCTTTTATTTCTCGCACACATTAAAATTTTAAGTGCCTAACAGTTTCAGCATTATCTTGTAACTTATTAAGAGAATCAATGCCAATTTCGATATGTTTTTTATCAAATTGTTTTGAAGTAATCGCATCTTTTTCTAATGTCTTTACTCCTTCTGGAAACATTGGAGAATCAGAGACTAATAAAAACGCTCCAACAGGGATTTTATTATGAAATCCAACTGTAAATAGTGTAGCAGTTTCCATGTCTATAGCATAAGCTCTTGTCTTTTTAAGATAATCTTTAAAACTTTTATCATATTCCCAAACTCTTCTATTTGTAGTATATACAGTTCCTGTCCAATAATCAATCTCATGCTCACGAATTGTAGTTGATATAGCTTTTTGCAAAGAGAAAGACGGCATAGCAGGAACCTCTGGTGGGAAGTAATCATTTGAAGTACCATCCCCTCGAATAGCTCCAATTGGAAGAACAAAATCACCAATATCAATTCTCTTTTTTAAACCTCCGCATTTTCCTAAAAAAAGGGCAGCTTTAGGATTAATGGCTGATAGTAAATCCATTATAGTCGCAGCGTTTGGACTCCCCATTCCAAAATTAATTATAGTAATATTATTCGATGTTGCAGAAGGCATGTGCTTATCTTCTCCCTCTATTTTACATTTCATTATTTTGGAAAAGATTTCAACATATTTATCAAAGTTTGTAAGCAATATATACTCCCCAAAACCCTCAAGTTCAAGACCAGTATAGCGAACCAACCAATTGTCAACAATTTCAGATTTTGTTTTCATTTATCTGCCTTTTGGGTAGCCCAAAGGTACTATATTTTAACTAATTTGTTTGAAATTCAATTACTTAAAGTCTACCTCATTCCTTCGATTAAAGAATTTATAGGGACTGTCATAGTATAGAATTTGAGGTGGTTTTTTGGAAATAATGTTATTAGACTGAAGAGTTTCCTTTAACTTTTCTCATAATTTTTTAGTTTTGATTAATAATAAATTGGTACGTAAATTGGACAATCTCTTTATAATTTTCAATACTAATATTTTCATTTATACCATGAAACCCCGTTCGATTATTTTCATTAACCCGCATAGGGTAGAATCTATATGCATTATCAGATATTTTTTCATAATGTCTGGTATCAGTTGCTCCTGAGACTAGTCCAGGACTTACAATTAGATCTGGTATTATTTGTAAAACAGTTGTTTTAATTGTTTTATATGCTTCTGATTTGAAATCAGAAACAGGTGATGCAAGACTTGGAGCGTTTAATTCTTTAACTGAAATTCTATCATCATTAATTGTTTCTATTATATGTTGTTTAATCTGATCAGGGGTGTCACCAACCATAATTCGAAAATTCACAATTACACTAGCAGTTGTTGGAATTACATTATCTTTTACTCCACCCTTAATTATAGTTGGAGCTGTTGTAGTTCTAGCATTTAATCCTTCCAAGATAAGATTCTTAAAAAGCCACGTATTTGCAAAAACTAATTTAGAAGCAAATGGCATTTCTGCACCAATTAATTTAATTTGGTCTTTTAATAGAGGAATCATTTTTACTTTAAACTGGTTTTTTTCAAGTTTTGTTATTGCAGTTGCCAGTGATCCAATAGTATTATCTTTTGGCGGCATAGATGAATGGCCTCCTTCAGTTTGTATAGTTAACTCATATGAAACATAACCTTTTTCCGCAACATTTATTATAGCAACACGTTTAGAAACACCAGGGATTAATTTTTCTGCTATAAATCCTCCTTCGTCTAGAACAAATTCTAGATGAATATTATTGTCTTGAAGATATTGAGCTATTACTCCAGCTCCATTAACTCCACCAATTTCTTCATCATGTCCAAAAGCTAAATAGAGAGTTCTTTTTGGCTTATATCCATTTGCAATGAGGCTTTCGACAGCTTCCATAACACCCAAGACGGATACTTTATCGTCCATAGTTCCCCTACCATAAACTCTACTGTTTTTTATTTCACCTGAAAATGGAGGCGCTTCCCAATCCTCTATAGTATTAATATCTACAGGGACTACATCTATATGTGACATTAATAGCATTGGTTTTAGATTAATATCTTCTCCTGCCCATTTATATAATAAACTATAATTGAAAACTTTTTTCTCAAGTTTTGAATGAATTAGCGGGAAAACTTTTTCAAAATACTCATGCAACCCTAAAAATTCATTACTATAATCAGATTCAGAATTTCCACTTGAAATTGTTTTGTATTTTATAGCACCACTAAATCTATTTACTGCCTCATCAGAGACTTCCAATTTTTCAATAGCTGGAGTATCAATAATTTCTGATTTCAGTTTAAGGGTATTAAATAATAAAATAAAGCATAAAACTGAAAATAATGTAAGTAAAAGTGTGAGAGTTTTTTTCATGACGCTAAAGCTAATAAAATTTCATAAAATCTTCTTCAAAAACTTTATCTAAATAAAAAATCAATTTATCGCAATCTTCTTGGTTAAATATTATAGGAGGTTTAATCTTCATTACGTTATCATCTGGTCCATCAGTGCTTATAAGAATACCAAATTCTTTCATTCTATTTGCTAAATAATTAGCATGATCTTTTAATGGTTTTAACTTATTATCAGTTAACTCAATACCTAAGAATAATCCCTTGCCTCTAACTTCTCCAATTATTGAATATTTTTCAGCAAGAGTCATTAATTTATTTTTTAAATAATCGCCAGTTAAAAGTGCATTTTTTTGAAGATCATATTTCTCAATAAAACTTAATACCTCTGTTGCAATTGTACATGAAACTGGGTTGCCTCCAAATGTATTAAAGAACTCCATTCCATTTGCAAATTTTTCAGCAATCTCTTCTTTACAAACTACTGCTCCAATTGGATGTCCATTTCCAAAAGGTTTCCCAATTGTTATTATATCAGGAATTACATCATGAAGTTGGAATCCCCAAAAACTTTCACCTAATCTTCCACAACCAACTTGAACTTCATCTGAAATACAAATCCCACCAGCTTTACGAATATGGTTATAGGATTTTTTTAAAAACCCATTAGGTAATTCAACTTGACCTCCACAACTAATTATTGGTTCTATAATAAACCCTCCAACTCCTCTACCTTTAGAGTGAATATTATCAATACATTTTTTTACCTCTTCAGAATATTTATGGGCAGTGTTTCCCCCTCTATATTTTCCTTTAAAAGAATCTGGAATTGGAATTACATGCGTGTTCTTTGGTGCACCTTTTCCACCTTTTCTGTCAAATTTATATGAAGAGATATCTACACATTTATTAGTATTTCCATGATAACCCCATTGTGAAACAATCATATCTTTTTGACCTGTAGATTCTTTTACCATTCTTAGTGCTAATTCATTTGCTTCACTTCCTGAATTAACGAAATGACAAACAGATAATTCTTGAGGAAGGGTTTTTAGAAGTTTTTTAGCTAGTGTATTTATGCTTTCATGTAAATATCTTGTATTAGTATTTAGAACAGCCATTTGTTTTTGACCTGCAGTTACTATAAATGGATTTTCATGTCCTACATGAGCGACATTATTAACTGTGTCAAGATATAGCCTCCCTGTATTATCTATTAAATATTGACCTGCACCTCTTACAATTCTGATAGGATCATTATAATGGAGTTTTAAGCTTTTACCAAGATGTTTCTTTCTAAAATTAATTAGTTCATGGCTACTAATCTCTTGTTTTGAATCAAGACTTTTATATTTAAAAAATAAGTTTGGATCTGGACATATTTCTTTCCAAATATTTATTTGATTAAAATACATCACGCCAGGAAAATCAATTTTAAAATCCATCATTGATAACATTATTTGAAAATGAAGATGAGGCGGCCAGTTTCCATTTTCAGGATAATTTCCTAGTTCTGAAATTTTATCTCCTTTTTTAATTTTATTACCAACCGAATGTATTGTTGCGCTTTTGACAGAGTTGTGACCATAAAGTGTATAAAAATTGAAGTCTTTAGCTTTATGCTTTAAAACAACTAGGCCTCCATATTCTTTATCTCCAGCATCATTTGTAGCCATTACTACCTCTCCATCAAATATTGAATGAACAGGAGTTTTTGGAGGAAGCCAAAAATCTAAGCCTATATGTATTGTTCTATTCTCATTTCCAGAATTACCGCTTTTTCCATATTCGTCCGTTGTATATATAGCTCTAGGTTCTAAATAACCACCAGCTAAAATTTTATCAGGGAACTTTTCTTGAAGTCTCTCAATTTTATATTGAAATATTTCAAGATCTCCAACTTCGCTAGACTCAATAAATTTTGTTGAAACACTTAAGTCTATATTATTTAATTTAGTCTTTTTAACAGAGGGAAATAAATTTGAAATAGGGATCGATTGCTTTAAAGCCCAAGATTTAAACTTTTCATAATTTGGGTGTGAACTATAACCACATGAATTCCTAAAACTATAAGTTGCAAATTCAGAGCTAATATTATGCCACTTGTTTAATAATTCCCAAGCAGATTTTTCACTAATCAGAAGATATTTGTTTCCAGGCTCTTTGGTTTTATTGATTGCAGATTTTGTTACTGATATTACAAGTTTCATTGCAATAACATTATATAAATGATCAATCTCATTCTCTTTTAATGGATAAGCATTATGGTATCCTGATAATACAGGTAATGCTGCATTTAAAGGATCATTCTGGTTCATAATTGCATATGCACATGCTGTTCCAACTTCATTAATTATTTGAGTATTTATAGCATCTCCAAAATCAATTATTGACTGTACATATGGATTAATTAGATCTTCTGAAACAATAATATTATTATCATTTATATCATTATGAATAACAGATTTTCGAAGCTGGTTGTATTCGTCTTTTTTAGATTCAAACTCTTTATGAAAATATTTTAATATTTTTTTTTGATCATTATTAAAAAGATTTAAATGTTTTTTTGTCCAAAGTGATTGATCTATATCCCATTCAAATTTTCTATGAGCTATTTTATGATCAAGACCATCTAGTAACTTAGTTATCATTCCACTTTTTTCTCCTAAGCTGAAACGTAAATTGTCTAGGTGGGGATTAACAGAGCTCCAAAGTCTTCCAGGAATCCATGTTAGAAGCCTAGCTGTCCTTTTAGCTCCATAATCATCTTCAATTTTAGATATTTCTTTCTTTTTTTTATTTAAAATAATATTAGGAATAAGGAGATTCTTTTTTTTGGAATTAATGAATTTTAAAATTTTAATTTGAAAGTCTAGATAATCTGAAGTTATATCTGGTCTTGAAATTTTTAATATATAATCTTGAGAATCTTTAGTTGAAATTTTATAATTAATATCGATTGCTCCCGGAAGCTTCGATGCAGATCCTTCAATACCATATTCCATTTTAACTATTTTTTCAACTTTTTTGGTTGAAAGCACTAGTTTTTTATAATTCATAATCTAAAATTAAAAAAATGCTACTAACTTCATCAAAAATAAAATTAATTATGAAGTGGTTTATAAAATGTTTAAGACAATACGCAGATTTTAATGGTAGAGCAAGTAGACAAGAATACTGGATGTTTGTCCTTTTTCAAATAATTTTCTTTATGCCTGCGATAAGTTTAGATATAATGTTTGGAACCTTTAACTCTACTTTGGGGATGGGTGTAATTTCATTTGCATATAGTTTAACCCTTATGATTCCTGCAATTGCTGTAGCTATAAGAAGAATACATGATGTTGGGAAGAGTGGATGGATGTATTTTTATCTATATGGTATTCCTGTAATTTTTTATTTTATACTAATATTTGCTTTTATTGGAATGTTCGGGACGGATTTACTTTTAATGGGACAAGATATCGATCCAAATCAAATTGAATATTCTCCATCAATGGGAGTTTTTGGAATTTTATTTCTTATAGACGTTATATGTTTAATAGGTGGAGCAATATGGCTACTTATACTTCTTGTTAAAAAAGGGGATATTGGAAAAAACAATTATGGTTTTGATCCTCAGTAATAAATTTATGGAGCAGGATTAGGAATTTCATCTTGAGCTAGATCAATCTCATCAATTATTTCTTTAGATAATTTAGTGTTGATGCTATCTATATTCTCTTTTAGTTGTTCCATATTTGTTGCCCCAATAATAGTACTTGTAACAAAAGGCCTTTCGTTAACAAAAGCTAATGCTAATTGTGTTAACGTTAGATTATGTTTGTCAGCAATTTCATGATATAACTCAGTTGCATTAAAACAATTTTCATTTGTATACCTAGCTAACAACCTTGGGAATAAATCAAGTCTGCTATTTTTTGGAACATTTCCGTTTCTATATTTTCCTGTAAGCATTCCAAATCCTAAGGGAGAGTAAGCTAGCAGTCCAACATTCTCTCTTTTACATATTTCTCCAGAACCTATTTCAAAAAGTCTATTTAATAATGAATAAGGGTTTTGAATAGTAATCATTTTTGGAAGTTCATTTTTAGAATATTCTAAAAATTTCATTATTCCCCATGGATTTTCATTTGAAAGGCCAACATGTCTAACTTTTCCAGAATTTATAACTTTTTTCAATTTTAAAAGTATTTCTTGAAAATTATCTTCCCAAGAGTCATTAAAATATTTAAAATTCCTTTTTCCAAAATAGTTGGTTAATCTTTCGGGCCAGTGTAATTGATAAAGATCAAGATAATCAGTTTTCAGTCTTTTGAGACTTTGATCTAAAGCAGTTTCTATAGCATCACCTTTAAATCCATTTTTTCGAATGTAAGCTGTGTAATCTCCAGCCCCTGCAATTTTACTAGCTAATATAATTTTCTCTCTACATTTTCTGCTCTCAAGCCATTGACCAACATATACTTCTGTAGTTGCGTATGTTTCAGCAGTTGCAGGAACTGGGTAGAGTTCAGCTGTATCAAAAAAGTTAACACCATTATCTATGGCATAATCCATTTGTTCAAAAGCTTCTTGTTTTGTGTTTTGGGTTCCCCAGGTCATGGTTCCTAGACAAATTTTGCTTACTTCAATTTCTGTTCCAGGTAATTTATTGTATTCCATAGGTTAATTTTCAGGTGGCTGTAAAACTACAAAAAATAAAATTTTGAATCGTCCCAAATGGGGTTTTATGATCGACTCTTTTAGATTCAACTTTTTTAAAATTAGAAGTTTCAAAAGTTTTTGTAATTGACATCTCATCATATTGACATATATCAAGACCACTGCATTTTGTTGGCCCATCAGTTGAGAACGTTCCTACCACAAAATTTGTTGCATAATCAGAAACCATTTTAGAATAGTTTGAAATATTTTTCTTAGAGGTCAGAAAATGAAAAACTGCTCTGTCATGCCAGAAGTCAAAATTATTCTCAGGTATGAATTCATTGATATTGCTAACTATCCATTTTACTTTATCTGAATTTTCTCCAATTCTTTTTTTGGCCTTCTCAATTGCATTTTTTGATATATCTAGCACAGTTATGTTATTGTATCCTTGTGCTAATAGATAATCAACAAGCTTGCTTTCGCCTCCACCTATATCAATAATGGAAGAGTCTTTTGAAAGCTTGAAAGATTTTAAAAAATCAATTGAGATTTGAGGTATTTCTTGAGTCCATGAAACTTCATTAGGTTTTTTCTTTTGATAAATATCTTCCCAATGCGATTTTGCGTTAAACACCATTTTACTATACTTAAGTTATATATTATACATTTATGGATAGAGACATAAAGTTTTCCTTTTTATCTAATTTATTTTAATTGTTTCTAAATGCCTAACAATATTAACATTAGTTTCTGGAGACAACTTCTCAACATCCTTCTTAAAAGGAAATAATTTTAAATTAATACTATTCTCTTGTGAATATCCATATGGTAATCTGAAATTATCCCAGTGTGTGGGAATAATTGTTTTTGGATATCCTGTGACCTTTATTAGCCTTTCATTATAATTATAAAGTCCTAATTGAGATTGATTAACTCCTGCAAGTAAAATATCTGGCTGTATTCCGACTAACTTGCTTTCAACGAAATTCATTGAACCCATAGTTAATACTTTATGGTTCTTAAATCTAGCAAGGAACATTAATGACCCTCCTTCTATAAAATCAGATACTTTTAAAGGAGCTTTAGTTGGCTTTGTATACTCTCTTGAATCGATATAATGTTTATTATTTAACGCAGAGTGAATAGATGGAATTACCCTTACCGAAAATTCTTCAAATTGATAATCTTCTCCTCCCTTAACAGGATATAATTGGTCATTACTTATCCCGTAACCTTTTAGAATGTTTATGGTTGTCTCAGTGCCAATTACTTTAGCCCCTGTTTTTTTTGCAATGTAGGGCACATCAGAAAGGTGGTCAAAATGTGAGTGATGAACAAGAATAAAATCAACCTTATTGATTAAACTATCAATAAGCTTTACATCAGAAACAAAATAGTCTGAACGAAGAACAGTTTCTCTTTTATCTAAAGGACTTATTGATGGCCCTGTGCCAAGTTTAACTCTTGAGATATATGGATCTACTAATACAGTAATATTTCCATCCTTAATTTCCCAACCAGCAGTTCCTAAATATTTTAGTTCAATTGGATTGTTTTGTGAATTTAGAATATTAGAAAACAATAAAACTCCAATAATAGTAATAAAATGTATAATATTTTTTTTCATTAGTTGTGACAATTTAATAAAATTTAATTCCTTTTTGGATCAAACTTATTTTGATTAAAGTAATAACGATTTATTGCATCAGAGTTAGCCTCAATAATATCATGCAAACCATCATTATTTAGATCAGAACTTATAATATCATATGTTCTATATAATTCATTGGATAGTTGGCTTTTTTCCCAGATAGATCCATTTGAACTATTCAAAAAAATGTAATTAGGACCTGGAGAGTTGCTAATGATAATATCAATATCATTATCTAAATCAAGGTCATTAATAGCAACAGAAAAACTAGATGAACTAGAAGTGTCAAATGCAATTGAATTTGAAAACATTAGCTCCTTGCTGCCAAAATATATAAAATTTTGCTCCTGAATATTAGCAGTTACTATATCATGATAGCCATCTTTATTAAAGTCGGCAATAGCTATTGCCCTAGTGTTATCTCGGCCAGTGCCAAATTTCACTCTTTTGTTGAAGTTAAGATTCCCATCATTGATATAGATGTAGTTTTGTTGGCTATTTCTGTTAGCTAAAATTAAGTCTTTGTAACCGTCATTATTCATGTCTGACACCTCTACATCAATAGTAGCGTCATCTTTACTTCCAAATGAAAAAGTTTCCAAGAATTGTCCTTTCCCATTATTTAAACATACTTCGTTTGGCTCAGTTCTATTAGTAATAAGAATATCTATATCTCCATCACTGTCAAGATCACTTAGAGTTATGTTTCTGGTTTTCGAATATTTTTTACCAAATGAGCCGGTTTTGATAAAATCTCCTTTACCATTATTAGTAAATATATAATTTGGAGCCATATCGTTGCCAACCGCAATATCTAAATCTCCATCAAGATCAAAATCACCAAGTTCAGCAGCATAACTTGTGGACCTTTCAGCTCCTAAGTCCTTTTCTATTGTAAAGATGCCTCTTCCATCATTAATAAAAATTTTGTTTTGACCTGGCCAGTGTCTTCCATTGGCTATTATTAAATCTATATCTCCATCTTTATCAATGTCTCCAGAAGATACTGACGCAGATCTTTCTTTATTGATTCCTAGTATCATTCTATCACTTGAAAACATCATATTAATCTTTTCCTCTTGACAAAAAGATTGATTTGTGAAGGATATAATTAAGAAGAATATGAAATATTGTTTTAACATTGTTAAAGTTTATAATATTATTTGTAAATAAGATAATATAAAATGAGTGGAGAGAAAAAAAATATCAAACCTAAATTAAATGAAGGGGAGTATGTATTTTGCATTGTAGAAAACATTGAAGAAATAGAAATAAAAAATCTTGTCGGAAGTTTTAAGGAAAATGAAGGTTATACAATTATATTATCTAAAAAGGAAGCGATTAATCTTGGATTGACATATCCTTTTGTTGCAGCTTGGATTACTTTGACAATTAATTCTTCGCTAGAATCTGTTGGTTTAACTTCATCTTTTTCTAATGCGCTAGCCAAACAGGAGATTAGTTGTAATGTTATTGCAGGATATTTCCATGACCATATATTTGTTAAATTTGAAGACAGAAATCAAGCAATGGAAATTTTAAATAAACTAAAGTTTTAATATATGATTACTCATTTTCATTTTTATATAACAATAATTTTTGCACTTATTACAATTAATTGCTCTTCCAAACAAGAAAATGATGTGACAGAAACTAATGAAGTCGTTAATCAGATTCAGGATAATTCTTTAAAACCTGATTCTACTGGAGTATTGACATTTACACCAACTGGAGCATTAAGTAATAAAAGTATAAGCGTTTATTACCATCTCCCACAAGGCGATTTAAAAAATCTTCCAATCTTATTTTCTTTTCATGGTGGATCAAGAAATGCAGATGATTATAGAGATGATTGGATAGAGATGGCAAATTCAAATAGTTTTATGGTGTTTGCTCCTGAGTTTAATTCGATTGATTTTCCTTCAGGAGATATGTATAACCTGTCAAATATTTTTCAAGATGGTGATAATCCAAGTACAGATACATTTAATACTTCAGACAACTGGACATTTTCAATTATAGATCAGTTATTTGATTTTATAAAAGGTGAAATAGGAGGGAATCAATCTACTTATAATGCATGGGGGCATTCTGCTGGAGCTCAATTTTTACATCGTTTTGTTTTTTATGTTCCAGAAAGTAAACTAAATATTGCTGTTTGCTCTAATGCTGGGTGGTATACAGTCCCAGAATCAGATATAGTTTTTCCTTACGGACTGTCAGAAAGCCAATTAAGTAATTCTAATCTTATCTCTGCATTTTCAAAAAAATTATATATTCATTTAGGAGATGCAGATACAGATCCAAATTCTTCTTCACTTCGTCATAATGATATTGTTGATGAACAACAAGGTTTAAACAGATTGGCTAGAGGGAGGTATTTTTTTCAAGCCTCTAAAGAAAAAGCAGAATCATTGAATGTTTTTTTTAATTGGGAAAAAACTCCAGAAGTTTCTGATGTAGGTCATGATCACACTGCAATGGCTTTAGATGCACTTCAATATATTTTAGAAGAATAATGTTTATTAAATGAAAAGTAAAAATGTCTTTATAATAGTTGCAATTATCTTGCTTAGTATTAGTTGCAAACCTAAATTAAACGAATTTGTAATTGACAAAAATGAATATCGAGATCAATTAGAAGGTTTTTGGTTAGGACAATGTATTGCTAACTGGACTGGATTAATCACAGAGATGGATAAAATTGGAATTCCTGTTGAAGGTAAAGGTGGTGGTTTTTATACTCGTGAAAATTGGGGTGGAGTTGATGAGCCTAATTTATGGGGATCAAATAATTATTCCGATACAATAGATTTTATATATGCAACTAGAGATAGTATTTGGGGAGCAGATGATGATACGGATATAGAATATATGTATCAAGAGCTATTATTAGACAATGAAACACTATTTCTAGATGGAGAGCAAATCAGAAATGGATGGTTGAAACATATTTATTTAAATGAAGAGAATTTTTTATGGGTATCTAACCAAAGGGCTTTTGATTTGATGCAAGAAGGTATAATTCCTCCAGATACGAGCGATCCAAAAAATAATCCTTTTTATGAGATGATAGATGCTCAGCTAACAACTGAAATATTTGGTTTATACGCCCCTGGAAATCCTAAGACTGCTTTGTCAATGGCATATTTGCCTATTAGAACTACTGCTCAAGAAAATGCAGCTTGGATTGCGGAGTTTTATATTATTATGCATGCTCTAGCATCTGATCCAATTAAATTTAAAACATTAAAAGAAAAGACACAATGGATGGCAAAAAAAGCACGTGAGCATTTGCCAAATTCTTCTTATGCCGCTAAAATGTATGATTTTGTTTTAGTTCATTATGAGAAAAATACACAGTGGGAAAAAACCAGAGACTTACTCCATGAAAAGTACCAAATTAATCAAGACGATAACTACCTATGGGCAACTAAGGACCAATCTTGTCATGGATGTTTTGCAGCAGGGATAAACTTTGGAGCCAGTATAATTAGTTTACTTTATGGTGAAGGAGATATAAAGGAGACAATTAAAATAGCAGCGTTATCCGGATGGGATTCGGATAATCCAGCAGCTACTTGGGGAGGCTTGCTAGGTTTTATGATGGGTAAAAAAGCTATTGAAAAAAGTTTTCAAATACAGTTTTCAAATAGATTTAATATTCATAGAACAAGAAAAGGTTTTTCCAATTCTGGAATTGATACATTCACAAATATGGCAGATAAAGGTTTACTAATTATTGATAAAGTTGTAACCTCCCAGTTAAATGGGTCAATTGATAGTGAAAAAGGACAATGGGTAATCCCTAATTAGTGAATGAGGGGTTTATTTTTTAAGTTTATATATGATTTATATAAACAAACTTTCATCCCTCCTTTTACTAATCATTTTTTTTGGTTGTAATCAAATCAACTCAAATAAATCAATTAAAAACCTTGATTCTTTAATACATAGTTATCAAGATCACAATGGCTATGACAGAGAAAAGTATCCCTTAGGTCTTTTCACTAGAGAATATTATAAGTCAGAGGCAGATTTTGCACAAGAAAAACTAGATGAACTATCAGAAATAAATTTAGATGTTTTGCCTGAAACCGATAAAATTTCTGCTGAACTTCTAAAATTTGTTCTAGAAGATAAGATAGCTTATTATGAATTTGAACGCTTTCTAAATCCTTTATTGTCAGATTCCGGATTTCATATTAATCTAGGTTTTATGGTAAGATCTTTGCAAAATTATAATAGTGTAAAAGACTATTTAAAAAAGCTAAGTGCAATACCTGATTATGTTGATCAATATTTTGTAAATCTAAGAGAAGGGTTGGATAAGGGAGTATCTCAACCTAAGATTATTTTTAAGGGTTATGAATCAACATATGAAACTCATATTGTAGATGATTTCCAAGAAAGTTACTTCTATTCACCATTAAAAAAATTACCAGAAAGTCTAACTTCATCCCAAAAAGACTCAGTATTAACTGAAGGAAAAATTGTTATTGAAAACATCGTTATACCTCAATTTAAACGAATAAAGAATTTTTTTGAAACCGAGTACCTTCCAAATACAAGGACTACAATTGGTGTATCTGACACACCAAATGGAAAGGCCTTTTATCAAAACAGAATTAACTTCTATACAACAAATAATGAGTTCTCTCCAGAAGATATTCATCAAATAGGACTGAATGAGGTAAAACGAATTAAAGTAGAGATGGAAAATATAATTGATGAACTAGACTTTAAAGGGAGCTTTTCAGATTTTTTAAAATTTCTTAGGACAGATAAACAATTCTATGCTAAAACTCCAGATGAATTATTGATGATTGCTCGAGACATTGCAAAACGAGCTGATGAGCAACTCCCAAAATTCTTTAAAACATTACCACGAAAACCTTATGGTGTTGCCCCTGTCCCAGATGCTATTGCACCTAAATATACTGGAGGACGTTATGTGGGCTCCTCAAAAAATAGTAGTGAACCAGGATATTACTGGGTTAATACTTATGATCTTCCAAGTAGAACATTATATACATTACCCTCATTAACAGTTCACGAAGCAGTTCCTGGGCATCATCTTCAAGGAGCATTAAATAATGAGTTAGGAGATAGCATTCCTAAATTTAGAAGAAATCTATATATATCTGCATATGGTGAGGGCTGGGGGCTATATACAGAATTTTTAGCTAATGAAATGGGTATGTATACGACCCCTTATGAACATTTTGGAAAGCTAACCTATGAGATGTGGCGTGCCTGCAGATTGGTAGTTGATACTGGAATTCATTCTAAAGGGTGGACTAGAAAACAAGCTGTCGACTTTATAGCTTCAAATACAGCCTTATCCTTACATGAAGTCAATACAGAAACAGATCGATATATTTCTTGGCCTGGTCAAGCTTTATCTTATAAAATCGGGGAATTAAAAATTAGAGAACTAAGGAAAAAGGCTAAGGAGAAACTTGGTTCAAAATTTGATATAAGAGAATTTCACGAGGTAATTCTTGAACAGGGAACAGTAACACTCTCAATTCTTGAACAAAGGATAAACTCTTACATTGATATTCAAAATTAACAATGGAAAATCCCATATAATTATCTCCTAAATGTAAATGAGGGGGTTTTTGCTGTTATCCACCAATTATTTAGTATATAATCCATATGAAATTATTTAATTAGTTTTTTAAATTTTAAAGTTGTGTACAATCCTAATACTGAAAAAACTGCAAGTATTAAATAAACGAACTGATGACCTTTTATTCCTGGGAAAGTATCTAACAAATATCCATAAAGTGGGGTTGCAAAGATGTCAGGTGAATAACCAATTATTGAGACAATGCCAATTGCAGTTCCAGAAAGAGCAATGGGAATATCTCCATCATTTAAAATTGAAAAATATAGTCCTCTTATAGCATATGTTCCAACAGCTACAATAATTAATGAAATAAAAAATAAGGTATTAACTGAAGAATTAATTATTCCACTTGCAAATAAAATTGATCCTATCAACATAATTACAAATCCATAAAATATATTATTAATATTTCCAGTTTTATCAGAGAACAAACCTACAGATATACAGACAATAGGCCTAAGGTATTGTTGATAAGCTCCAATCTTTGCAGCATTAATTTGGTCATACATCATTACTTCAGCAGCATATAAAGAGTATAGATCAGTTATTTTATATCCCATATATGCACATAGAATTATTATTGAGATTAGAAATATTGATTTTGACTTAAGAAGCTTTTTCATGTTATTAAAGTCGCCAATCTTTTCGTCATCAGAAATTTCAACTCTTAAAAATGAATATACTATTATCCCACATAGAAATACTATAATGGATGATACACCTATCACATACTTAAATGCATTCTGCTTCTCATGAATATCAGCATTTGAAATATCTGTCGTTATTAAGATTGAAAAAATAATTACTCCAATAACACCAATTGAAGAAGCCACAATTCCTCTACCTCCATCAAGAAAACTAAAGGTTTTACCTTGTTTATTTGAACCACCAATCATTCTAGTAGCTTTAATCATGGGTGCCCAAAATAGAAATACAGTAGTAAAACCCCAATATGCAAATAAAAATTGCATTACTATGTATGAAGGATAAGTCATCATTATAAAACCTCCTAAAGATGTAAGTATTAGAGAAATTGACAGTAATTTTCTAGGAGAAAATCTATCTGCTAGAATTCCTCCGTATAAATATGAAAAAAATGCTACAACACCATATGTTGAAAAAAGTGTTCCTAGTTCAAGATTTGTCAGGTCAAAAACATCTAAAAATGTTGGTCTAAAAACTCTAGCTAATACATATGGTAAAATATATATAGACTCTGCAGCAAGAATTAAGACTATAAGATATGTGTAATACTTATTTTTCATATCTCTAATTTAATAATTAATGACGTAAAATGGAATCGGTGGGGATTTAGTTCTCTATTTAGAATAAATCTACTCAAATGAGGGACTTTTTGCTTAGTTTAGAATAAATTCATAAATAATAATGGAAAATTTCTTCAAATTTTGTGATTTAAATGACATTGAGCATTGGCTTGTTATACGTCTTTATATAGCCGCATCACTTCCAATAATTCTATCAATATATTACATAATTAAAAACAAGGTTTCATATAGTGTTGCGTTGACTTTAATTAGTGTTTTTTTAATAGCTTCCGTTGGCTGGGAGTTATGGCTTACTTATGGATTAGGAGGAGGGCTTTCTGTAGACCTGAGAAGAAGTGTTGCTTTAACTTGTGCAATACCTGTTAATTTAAATTGGTTTTTAAATTCATTAGCTGATGTATTAGTTGTTTGGATAGGGTTATATTTAGTAAAGCTCTTTTATAGAAATAAAAAATCTCCTTTTTTAAAATGGAATTGGGGGGCTTTCTCAATTTTTCTTTTATGGTTTATTATTCAAAATATTTATATTG
>Ga0209403_10001268_pt1 | contig 33249 bp, 28 predicted proteins | sample ArcticOcean_MG_C_8_FD_187440 | JGI IMG/M metagenome (GOLD analysis project Ga0209403, IMG submission 187440) | Marine microbial communities from western Arctic Ocean - ArcticOcean_MG_CB11_86 (SPAdes) (version 2) | ecosystem: Environmental > Aquatic > Marine > Oceanic | place: Arctic Ocean...
GCTGGTTATCAAACGATGAAGTGGAATGCACGCAATAATGCAGGCGCGCTTGTATCAGCCGGGATCTACTTTTATCAGATCCAGACCCGCGACTTTGTTAAAACCAAGAAAATGGTACTGCTGAAGTAACTAATTATAATTAGTTGCTCATGGGCAGTTAATACTTTAATTTTCCAAGCTTTTTTGAACATATAAATGAGTATTTAAATGAGTAGAGTTTGTGACGTAACAGGAAGAAAACCAATGTTTGGAAATAATGTGAGCCATGCTCATAATAAGACCCGTCGTCGGTTTGATATCAACTTACAGAAAAAAAGATTTTGGCTGGCTGATGAAAATCGCTGGATCACCCTCAATGTTTCTACCCAAGGATTACGTCTAATCGATAAGATTGGTATACGTAAAGTTTTAAATAGAATAAAGGCTAAAAGTAAAAAAGTATAAATATTACTTAATTTATAATTTAGATCTTATTAAACCCTTACTTGTTCAGTGAGGGTTTTTTTATACCATAAAAAAAGTCCTCCCAAAAATGAGAGGACTTTTTTGCAGAAAAACTGCTATTTAAGAAATTAGAGAAGCTTTTTTGAATTATCTATGTTCTAATCTAATCGTGCTGTCTACGTATGAAGGCGGGCACATCGAGATCATTTCCATATATTGGTGGATTTGTATCATCAAAAAATAAAGTTGGTTTGGGTTTCTCTTTTGATGGATCATTTTCAACGAACGCTTCTTCTTTTGACTGTTGGTGTAACGGAAGATTTTCATTTTCAGCCAAAATACGTGTTTGAGTGGGTGTAACTTCTTTTTCTTCTGTAATAGGAATATTTTCTAAAATACTTTTTCTATTAAATCCTGTTGCTATTACTGTGACCATTATTTCGTCACTCATTGAGGGATCGATAACTGCTCCAAAGATAATATTTGCATCTTTACCAGCTTCTTCAAAGATGATAGAGGTTGCTTGATCTACTTCCATCAAAGTGAGATCGGGTCCACCAGTAATATTAACTAATACACCTTGAGCACCTGAAATTGATCCATTATCTAACAATGGACTTGAGATGGCTTGTTGTGAGGCGAGTACCGCTCTTTCTTCACCGCTGGCTGTACCTGTACCCATGACTGCTTCACCCATGTTTTTCATAACCGTTTCAACATCTGCAAAATCAAGATTTATCAATCCATGTACATTAATAAGGTCTGATATTCCTTTTGATGCGTGGTGTAAAATTGAATCTGCTAATTTAAAAGCTTCTACAACGGTAGTGGTTTTATCAACAATTGACATTAGCTTTTGGTTTGGAATATTAATTACCGTATCGCATGCTTTACGTAACTCAGTTATTCCTGCAAGGCCGCGATTCATTCTTTTAGGGCCTTCAAAATTAAAGGGGAGAGTTACTACGCCTACAGTAAGAATTCCCATTTCACGTGCCATTTGAGCAACTACGGGTGCTGCACCTGTTCCTGTTCCACCACCCATTCCTGCAGTAATGAAAACCATATCAGCACCTTCAAGCATTGATTTGACAACCTCATGATCTGCTTCCATGGCATCTTTGCCAACTTCAGATTGAGCACCGGCACCTAATCCTTTAGTAAGACTTTTACCGATTTGTATTTTATTTTCTGCAGCATTATTATCTAAATCTTGAGCGTCAGTATTAATTACTATAAAATCAACACCGCTCATACCGGCTTGGATCATACGATTTACCGCATTTCCACCTGCACCGCCGACACCGATCATTTTTAAATTGGCTTTTTGTTCTGCTAAACTATCGAATTCAAATAGCATGATATTTCTCCTTTTCTTAGTTCTTTGGTATGTGTGTAATTATTAAACATTTTAAAAAAATTCTTTTAATAGATTTTTTACTTTATCAAATGTGCCTTTGAGTGATTCTAGGGGCTTGTAATCATTTAGATCTTCATCGAAGTTTTTCCATTGAGAAAGGCCAATTGCACTAGCATAGGAAGGTCCTGAGGCAATATCCACAGCACCACTTATTTTATTAGGCATTCCTATTTTTACGGGCATATTAATTGTTTCTTGCGCTAATCCAGATAGGTTTTTTAATTCGGAGCCACCTCCAGTAATTACCATTCCATAAGTTAATTTTTCTTTTATATCTGCTCTAGAAACCTCTCTCATTACCAATTGTAATATTTCAACCATTCTAGCTTCAACATATCGCGATAACTCATGTTCGGAAATTTTTCTTTTTATTTCACCATTATTAGCTGGTAGTTCAAAATCTAGTTCTGGAGATGACATAGAGGCCTTAGCAGAACCATATGTTTTTTTAATTTTTTCCGCTTCTTCAATTCCAACTTGCAGCATTACAGCAATATCATTTGTAATGCTCGCGCCTCCAATACTAATGGTGGAGGTATGTCTGATGCCTCCATCAAAATAGATAATAATGTCAGTTGTAGTCGCGCCAATATCAACACAAACTACACCTAGGTTTTTTTCATCCTCTCCCAGAGTTGCTATACTAGATGCTAATCCTTGATAGACCATAGCATCTACACTGACACCTAATTCTTCTGCGCAACTTGCTAAATTTGTAGCAGCAGTCGTAGCAACAGTGATCAAATGAACACGGGCTTCTAATCTGCGGCCTGTTAATCCAACCGGATCTTTTATAGAATCCATTGTATCAATGACAAACTCTTGAGGAAGAACATGAAGGATATCTCTATCTATAGGTAAAGATATTGCTTTAGCTAAATCAAGCACATTTCTAACATCAGAATCAGTTATCTCATTTTGAACAGATATGTTATTACCATTATTTCCTCCAATGGCAATGGCACCTTGTGTATTAATGCCACGAATATGATCACCAGAAATACCTAAAGATAAACTCTGGACGGTTAGGTTTGCCATCAGTTGAGCTTCTTGAAGAGCATGGTCCATCTCATCAATTAACTGATCCCTATGAGTTATTGATCCTTTTTTTATTCCAGTAGCGGGAGAGGTGCCAATACCAAGCAATTTAACAGTATTTGAATTGGGATCGATCTCTGTTATAGCACAACAGATTTTATTTGAACCAACATCTAATCCAGTTTGTATATATTTATCCTGGTTCTTAGATCGTATCATGACCAGTCCCGCGCTACTAGTTGCTTATTATACCGCATATCCAGTAACCTAAAATCAGTTAACTGGCGTTGTCCTAAAGATTTATCAAAGTTTTTTAAAATATTCAATTTAGTTATTATATCCTTTTTGCCGAGTATTACTCTGGTGGGTCTATCAGAAAGTATAATGACATAATCATCATTATTATTAAGTGTTATTTCTGATATATTATTATAAAGTGTATTGTAAGATTTAGATAATTGATTGAGGATAGAAATCGCTTCTTTTACTTTTACTGAAAAAGTCTTTTCCCCATATGGATAAAGGTCTTTTGCAGGGTTAAACCCTGATAAAACTGGAATTAATGCAGTATCACTATAATGGTGATTAGGCAATACAAAAGCATCCTTATCAAGCATCAGTTGTTCATCAAGATTTATTATTGCTAAAGGTTTTCGTTCAACAATATTTATTTTAATTATATTAGGAAATTGTCGACTTACCTGTACAGCTTTTACATAGGGGTTCTTTTCAATTTTATTTGAAATGTCACGTAGTTTATAATTATTAATAGATTGAACTTTAAATTCTGATAATATGTTTTCATAATCTTCTTTATCTAAAATATTATAACCTGATATATTTACTTTTGTCAGGTCAAATGATTTACGATAGTTAGCCCATTTAGTTGCACTTATCAGAGTTAATAAAAATAATATCGAAAGTCCAATTCCAATAATTTTCCTTAAGGAAAAAGTATTTTTTTTCTTTTTATTCATACGTCAAATGTTCCTGATTTAAAACCTAATGTTTTCACTTCTAATTCAAGCATCACTCCAAATTTCTTTTTCACAGTTTTTCTAGCAAGACGAATTAATTTAACAATATCAGATGCTTTAGCTTCTCCATGATTAACGAAAAAGTTTGCATGGTGATTAGATATTTCAGCGTCACCCGCCTTAGTCCCTTTTAAACCTGCTTGATCAATAAAATACCCAGCTGCACCTTCATCTGGATTTTTAAATACACTCCCAGCAGAGCGAAATTTTAAAGGCTGAGTAGCTTTTCTGCCACCACTGGCTAATGATTTTTTTTCTGCAACAGTTTTAGCATCACTTTGAATTAATTCAAAGTTGGCACTTATAACTATTTCTTCAGAAGAGAATGTAGAATGTCTGTAACTAAATTCTATTTCACCTGGCTTATAATTTTTTTTATTTCCTTCCATCGTCATTACAGTCACTTTTTTTAAATAATTTGAAATTTCCCCACCAAATGCGCCAGCATTCATAACTAATGCACCACCTAGAGTTCCTGGCACTCCAATTAAGCTCTCTAAACCAGATAAATTATTTTTTATACATTCTTTAACTACTTTACCTAACATGACACCTGACTCCGCATATATCTTAGCACCATTGATTCTAAAATCATTAATTGCTTTACCTAAAGTAATAACTATTCCATTTATGCCTTTATCTGACACTAATAAATTGGAACCTGATCCAACAAAATAAGTTGATATTTTATATTGGTTTGCAAATTTCAATATTTGTGATAAATCATTTTCATCTTTAGGAATAATATAGGCTTGTGCGGGACCACCTATACCGTACGATGTATGTTTCATCATAGCTTCTTCTTTTAAAAAAGTACCTTTTGTTATTGTCTGTAATGTTTCAATAGAATTCAAGTTGAGATCTCTATATTTTTCAAATGGTCAAAATAAGATTGACCATAGCGCCATATTGTCCCCGCGCCAATTGTTATAACCATATCATTACTTTTAACCAGGCCATCTAAACATAGTTCTATGTCTTCTAGATTAGGTACATAATGCACATCTTTATGACCTATAGATTTTGCTGAATTGTAAACTAATTCTCCATTAATACCTTTTATAGGAACTTCTCTAGCAGGGTAAATATCTGTAATTATTAAGACATCGCTATCCATAAAAGCAGCGGCAAATTCTTTGTAAAAATCTTTTGTCCGTGAAAAAAGATGTGGTTGAAAAACTGCAATAATTCTTCGATTCCAGCCATCTCTTGCCGCTTGTAATGTAGCTGAAACTTCTGTTGGGTGATGCGCATAGTCGTCTACGACCATTATATCATTTATAATCCCTTTAATTTCAAATCGACGACGAACGCCACCATAACTTTTCAACCCTGCAATGATATTTTCTATATTTAAGCCCATTTCAAATCCAATGGCTGCAGCAGCTAAAGAATTAAGTACGTTATGTTTACCTGGAACATTCAATGTGACTTCACCCACATTTTTATTATTTCTATAAAGTGAAAAAATTGTTTCCGCTTGATTAAATCGTATGTTTTTTGCGCTTATCTCAGCTTGAAGCGATAAACCATAGGTAATAACAGGTCTCTTAACTAGAGGTAAAATATTTTGTACTTCAGGCGAATCAATGCAAGCAATAAGAGCGCCATAAAATGGAACAGAATTAGCAAATTGAACAAAAGAGGATAGAAGGTCATCTAAATTTTCATAACAGTCCATATGTTCTTTTTCAATATTAGTTATAATAGCAATCGTTGGTTTTATTTGTAAGAAACTCTTATCATATTCGTCAGCTTCAACTACTATCAGATCACCTTCACCGAGTTTTGAGTTGGTATCTAAATTTTGGACTAATCCACCCACAATTAAAGTTGGGTCAAGGTTCCCCTTTGTTAATAGCGCACCAATCATTGATGAAGTAGAAGTTTTACCATGTGTTCCACCGATAGCAATACTGGTTTGTTTTAAAGCAACAAGCTCTCCTAACATTTCAGCTCTTTTAATAATAGGAATATTTTTTTGAACGGCCTCCATTAGTTCAAGGTTATCATTTGGGACTGCACTAGAATAAACTACGACTTCGCAATTATTTATATTATCCACATGATGTTTGTTAGATATTTCAGCACCTTTAGACTTTAAATTTTCAATGATTTCAGAATCGGTTAAATCTGAACCGCTAACTTTAAATCCAAGATTTAATAGTAATTCTGCTATACCGCTCATTCCAATTCCACCAATACCAACAAAATGAACTTTATTAACTTTTCTAAACATTATTTTACTAATTCCAAGGCTTGTTGAACTATTATAGCCGTAGCATCAGGTTTGCCTAATTTTTTACTAGAATTTGCCATATCATTGAGCTGTTTATTATTATTTAATAAATTTTGAATTAAAGAAGCCAATTCATCAGGAATTATTTTATCTTCATTTATAATTATTGAAGCTCCATTGTCGGCTAAAGCATTAGCATTTTTTTCTTGGTGGTTTCCTGCAGCAGCAGGGTAGGGAATTAAAATTGATGGCTTTCCACAAACTGTCAATTCTGAGCAAGTAATTGCACCTGCGCGGCTTATAACTAAATCACTCGCAGCATAAGCGTTTGCCATATTGTTAATAAATGGAACAACGCGCACAGTCTCATTTTCATGGTGACTATAATTATTAAAAAAATCTTTACCAGTTTGCCAGATAATTTGTCTTGAAGATATAGATAAATAATTAATCATTTTATCCATCGTTTCATTTAAAGCAAGAGAGCCTTGACTTCCACCGAATAATAGAAGAGTCTTTTTATTTTTATCAAAGCCATATTCTTTTAGTCCAAATTCTCGAATTCCAGTATTTATCTCGTGCCTGATTGGATTACCTGTTAAAATACATTTTTTTTTAATCATTGACTGAGACTCTTCAAAAGCAATACAAACTTTATTAGCATTATTTGCAAACCATCTTGTTGTGATGCCTGGAAAAGAATTTTGCTCTTGAATCAAAGTAGGGATTGCTCTCCTAATTCCTTCACGTAATGGTAATGCTGAAGCATAGCCACCCGTTCCTATGACCAACTGAGGTTTAATCTCATTGAAAAGTTGTCTAACTTTAGATAAGGATGAAATAATTCTAATTGGCAGAAGAATGTTTTTACCTAAACTATCAAAATTAAATCTTCTTTGTAACCCTCTTATGGGTAAGAGGGAATGGGGTACATTTTTAATTGGCAGAACATCTTTTTCAATACCAAATTTTGAACCAATATAATGAATGAAGGTATTAGGGTTTTGAATCTGAAGTTCATCGCCAATAGCCAGAGCAGGAAATAAATGTCCTCCAGTTCCTCCCCCTGAAATAACTATATTTAAAAGGTTAGACATTCAACTTCGGCTTCCAACTAGTAGCACGACTAACACTTCGTTTTGCCTGACTTATATTTAGCAAGATGCCCAAGCAAGCAAGATTCATAACTACATTACTGCCCCCATGGCTCACTAATGGCATTGGCAAACCGGTAACAGGGAATATTCCAGTAACGACAGCAACATTTATAAATGAGTAAACAATTATACTAAATGAAATACCAACGGCAAGCATTACACCAAATGGGTCAGTCGTTTCTTTTGCAATTTTTATTCCTCTTTGAAAAATAAAAAGAAAAAGAGATATCACAAAAATTGCCCCTAAGAAACCGAGTTCTTCGCCAATGATCGCAAATATAAAATCAGTATGAGGAGTTGGAAGAAATAGATTTTTTTCTAAACTATTACCAAGTCCTAGTCCCCAAAATCCACCATTTCCTAAGCTTATTAGCGATTGTTGAGCTTGGTAACCAATAACTTCTTGTTCACTACCACCATTGATTCCAATAATAGAACCAAGCCAATAAATAACTCTTTTCATACGGTATGAGCGCATTAACATGACTGGAATCATAATTGCAATTGAGATAACTGAAGTTGTGATGATATGAGAAAGTTTTGCCCCTCCAATAAACAACATTAAAAACCCTATTAATCCAATAACCGCTGCAGTGCTAAAATCAGGTTGAATAACTATTGTAAATAAAATGCCTGCCATTAATAGAACCGGTGGAATAAAACCTTTGTAAAAATCTTTCAATGATTCTCTCTTTTTATCAATATAATAAGCAAGGTATAAGATTAATGAAAAGCGAGCAATATCTGATGTTTGAACTGTAAAAAGGCCAAGATCTAACCAGCGCGCGGGAAAATTAATTCCTTTAACTAAATACATAATTTTTGTAGCCAATAATAGAATAATTGAAAAAATCATCAAATAAGGTGCTATTGATTTTAATTTTCTATAATCTATAATAACGAACATGAACATTATTAGCATACCTAATAGCAAGCGCTTTAGGTGGGAGCGAATAAATAAGGTATCTGTTAAACCACCAGTCTCATTTAGAGAAAATGATGAGCTTGCACTATATAGCATCACAGTTCCCATTACGGATAGAATTACGATTAGGATAAGCAATAATTGATCGTATTTCTTTGTGATAATATCAATATGTCTCATGACCTTGCCATTTCATTTACAATGGATTTAAAAAGGTTACCACGCTCTTCAAAATTTATAAATTGATCAAAACTTGCACAGCCAGGAGATAATAATACTATATCTCCTGGCTGTGCACGAGTATGACAGGTTTTGACAGCATCTTTTAAACTGAATACAATTTTCAATTTAACCGCATCCCCAAGTGCTGTTTCGATGATAGTTGCCGCCTCTCCATATGCGATGATTTCGTTAACTTTATTTTTGATATGTGGAAGGAGGGTAGAGAAGTCTCCACCTTTATCTTTCCCACCTAGAATAAGATGAATAGTATTATCAAAACTATCTAGCGCAACCTTGACTGCTTCAACATTAGTCGCTTTTGAATCATTATAATAAGTTACACCATTTATATTTAACACTTTTTCAATTCGATGTTCAACGCCTTTAAAAGAAGAGATTGTTTCACTTATCTTTGAATTTGGTACACCTAATATTTTTGCAGCAGTAGCAGCCGCTAATATATTTGATAAATTATGTTTGCCAGGTAGAGGAATATTTTTTAATTCTATAAGTTTATTATATGCCTCATCATAAATTTTAGTTGAATCTGCTGAGAACATATTTTTACTATTTTCAAATAGACTAAAGCCATGCTTTTGAGGTATAGAGTCGACAAATTTATTATTTAAAATTTGATCATCAAGATTAAAAATAATATGATCATTTTGATCTTGATTCTGAATCATATTGAGCTTTGCATTAACATAATCATTCATATCTTTGTATCTATCTAAATGATCTTCAGATATATTAAGAAAAATTGATATATGAGGTTTGAAATGCTTAATTCGATCCATCTGAAAACTGGATATCTCTAAAATATAAACTCGGTTTAGTATGTTATTTTGTAAATCTTCTAAAACTAAATCAGAAAAAGCTGTTCCAATATTTCCTCCAAGAATTGGAGAAAGTTCATTAATATCGCACATTTGAAATAATAAATTCACAGTTGTTGTTTTTCCATTAGAACCAGTTATAGCAATAATTTGAGCGTTCGCATACCAACTTGCAAACTCAATTTCACTTACTATATCAATCTTCTTTTTAGAAGCTTTCTTTATAATGGATACATCTTGTGGAACACCTGGAGAAATTATCCATAAATCTGCATTGAATATTTTTTCACTATGGCCACCTAATTCTGTTTTTATTCCAAATGATTGCATTTTTTTACTTAAACTAATAATCTTTGAACTTGATTTTGATTCACTAATCAAAACATTTGCGCCTAAGTGTTTTGCAAGCTTTCCTGCTCCAGCACCGCTTCGTCCAATGCCAATGATCACAATATTTTTTCCTCTAATATCAATATTTTTATTATTAGCTATATTCATTAGCGAATTTTAAATGTAGCAATTGTTAGCAATGCAAGAAGTAGGCCTATAATCCAAAATCGGATAACTACTCGAGATTCAGGCCACCCTTTTAACTCGAAATGATGGTGAAATGGCGCCATTAAAAAAAGTTTTTTTGGTTCACCATATTTTTTCTTTGTATAACGAAAATAACCAACTTGAAGAATGACTGATATTGCTTCAGCAACAAAAACTCCACCAATGATTATAAGCAGAAATTCTTTTTTAAGTAAAATTGCTAAAGTGCCAAGAGCGGCACCAGTAGAAAGGGAACCTATATCACCCATAAAAACTTCTGCAGGTGCTGCATTAAACCATAGATATCCTAAGCAAGCGCCAACACAAGCTGCAGAAAAAATTGTTAGTTCCCCCGCGCCTGGTAGATATATAATATTTAGATAATCAGAAAAATCAACACGCCCACTAATATAGGCTATAACTGCAAAAACAGAGAATGAAATCGCCAACAATCCAGTTGCAAGGCCATCAAGACCATCAGTTAGATTTACAGCATTCGATGTACCAGCTACAACGAGTAGGATCATCAATGGATAAAATAAACCAAAGTCAAAAACAGTATCTTTTAAAAATGGTATCGAAGTTACTGTTCTAATATTATCCCAAGCTGGAGTATTATAGATCCAAAAAGTAATTATTAGTCCAAGTAGAATTTGCCCACTGAGCTTGTAACGAGCTATTAACCCTTTTTTTATTTTCTTAACTGATTTTAAATAATCATCAATAAATCCTATTAAACCCATCCATATTGTAGAGATTAATAAAATCTCAATAAATGGATTATTTAGATCAGCTAAAAGGATAGTAGGCAAAATTATGGCTGAAAGAATAATTAAGCCACCCATAGTAGGTGTGCCTTTTTTCTTCAGATGACTCTCGGGACCAAAATCGCGTATTTCTTCACCAATTTGAAACATTTTAAGTTTTCGAATGATTACAGGACCTAATATGAAACTTATAAGCAATGCCATTATTGCAGCAAGCGCACTTCGAAAAGTGATATATTGAAAAATATTTAACGGTGAAAAAACTTCTCTAAGTGGATAAAGTAAATGATATAACATTATTGGCTTAACATTGCTTCTACAATAGTTTCCATTCTCATCCCACGAGATCCCTTTACAAGGACTTTATCGCCATCTTGAACAATTTCGTTTAATGATTTTAATAAATTATCCTTATTGTTAAAATGACGATGGAAGTCAACATCTAACAATGCTCCGTCTGTGGCAATAGTTTCTGTACCAATTGTTAGAATAGCATTTATTTCTGAATCATTACATTTATTTCCAATAGTTTGATGTTGAGCGATAGATGAATCACCCAATTCAAGCATATCACCAAAGACAAAAATACTTTGTCCATTTCCGCTAAAAGCTTTAAGGTAATCGATTGCAGCCATAGTTGACTCTAGATTAGCATTGTACGTGTCGTCAATAATGGTAATTTTGCCATTATTCTTAACTTCACATCTTCCTTTTGGTGGAATAAACGTCTGAATTCGATCAATTATTGCATCCCACTCCAGTCCTAATTCTTGAGCTATAGCTACGGTTGCAATCACATTTTTGGCAAAAGATAAATTTGTTGAATTGGTTGGCACTTCCTGTGCATTAATTGTTAAAGTAATAGTACTATCCTCTTCATGGTGAAGGTCAGCTGGATAATTACAATCAGGCGTTAGGCCAAAAGTGACCTTATCACCAAATATTTTAAGTTTTGATACTTGATTATCTGTAACATTTACAAATGAGATTCCTTTTGATAAGCTTTCAAATAAAGCACCTTTTGTCTTAGCAACATTTTCGATAGTACCAAAGCCTTCAAGATGCGCTGGAGAAACATTTGTGATTAATCCATGAGTTGGATTTGCAATATTACATAATTTTTTTATTTCACCAGGCTGACTCGCACCCATTTCTATAACAGATGCGCCATAAAATGAAGTTAGCTGTAATAGGGTAAGGGGGACCCCAATAGATGTATTATAATTCCCTTCTGTTGCGTGGACGTCAAATTTTGCTGATAGAATATGTTTTAATAATTCTTTAGTGGATGTTTTACCATTTGACCCTGTTATTCCAATAATTGGAAAATCAAATTGCTCACGCCAAAGTGTTGAAACTTTTCCTATTGCATTTATTGTGTCTTCAACTAATATTTGATTTCCATCTATTCCTTCTACTGATTTACTAACTAAAGCAGCATCCGCGCCTTTATCAAAAACATCTACTAAGAATGAATGGCCATCAACACGTTCACCAGGAATAGCAATATATAAGTCACCTTTTTGAATCTCTCTACTATCTGTAGCAATACCCTGTACTTCAATATCTAATGATTTTCCTAAAGCAGATTTGAATATTCTTGAAAATTGAGTTGGATTAGGTAAATTAATCCGCATTTATAATTCTTTCTATAATTTCTATATCAGAATACGGTATCTTTTCCCCAGATATTTCTTGATAGGTTTCTCTACCTTTGCCTAAAACTAAGAGAATATCTTTTGGACCTAAATCATTTAATGCTTTAGTTAAGGCAAAACCTCGGTCATTGTAGTTTTTATAATTTTGTAAAGATAATCCATTTATTATTTCATTATTTATTGATTCAATTGATTCTGAACGAGGATTATCTGGCGTAATCCATAACTTGTCTGCATATCTTTCAGCAATTTGACCCATTATAGGCCTTTTTAAAGAGTCTCGATCTCCTCCACAGCCAAATAAAACATTTAATATTCCATCACTAGATTTCATTTTTGAAATAGTTTTTAATACTTTTTCATAGGCATCGGGCGTATGAGCATAATCAACTATTATTGTTCCACCATTCTGTTTATAAAAAACCTCCATTCTGCCTGGAATAACGCTACTATTTTTTATTCCTGAACTAATAATATCTTGTCTTATTCCTAGAGAATTAGTGATGCCAACTGCACAAAGTATATTTTCCACATTGAATTCACCTATTAAAGCAGAATCGACATTAATTACTTTATCTCCCGCAGAAATATTTCCTTTTATACCATTAAGATTATGTTTTAAATCAGAAAAATAAATATCTGAATCTCCTTTTTTAGAAACACTAATAACAGGTGCTTTAGATTCTTTCGCAATTACTTTCCCCATCTTATCATCGAAATTGATAATGGACGTACTTGTAATAGATAGTCCATGAAATAGTTTTGTCTTAGCATGGAAATAGTCTTCGATTGTTTTATGATAGTCTAAATGTTCAGGTGAGAGGTTAGTAAAGGATGCGACATCAAATTCAATATCAGCCACTCGCATTTGATCTAAAGCATGTGATGACACTTCCATCACTACATGGCTAAACCCTTTTTTTAGAAAATCTCTAAAAATTTTATGAAGTTTAATTGGATCAGGCGTCGTGAGAGTTTTTTCTGATATAAAACCGTCTGCTATTACACCCATAGTGCCTAATTGCGCACACCTTATTCCACTAGCCTTCAAAATATTATATACTATTGAGGCAGTAGTTGTTTTTCCGTTAGTTCCTGTAATTCCAATTATTTTAAGTTTTTTAGATGGATGCCCATAGTATTCTGCAGCAACTTTGCTTGCAGCTAACCTTGGATTAGCCACTTTAATATTAGGGATAGGTAATTCACCAATATCTCTACCATTAGATATAATTGCAGAAGCTCCATTTTCTATTGCTTTTGCAATGAAGTCATGGCCATCATAAGTCTTTCCGTACATGGCCACAAATAAACTTCCATTTTTTACTTGCTCAGAATGAGTGCAAATGTTATCTATTTCTATTTGGGGTATGTTATCATAGTCTTGTACAATATCTTTGACTAATTCTTTCAAATTCATTTTAATTTAATTCCATAACACATAAAGATCCTGGGAGCATTTTTGTTCCGGGCTTTGGGCTTTGCCATAAAACATGTCCTGATCCAGTAAACTCAGCACGCATATTTGCAGCTATAAGTATTTTTTTTGCTTTTCGAATACTCATTCCACGTACCTCTGGTACGATTGTGTAGCCATCTTTATAAACAGGATAATCTGAAACTGTACTTAGTGGAACCATTGATTGATTTAATTTTTGTCTTGAATGATTTACAAGAAGAGCTTCATTCTTTTCAACTTCAGGTTTATGGTATTGAATTGAATCATCCATATTTATTATTCGCTGCATGATACGACGAAAAATAGGAGCTGCACCATAACCACCCCAGTGAAACCCATATTTGGGCTCGTCTAAAATTATAACACCTACAATTTGAGGATTATTAGCTGGAAAAAATCCTGCAAAATTTGAAATATATTTATCTGAATAGGCTCCATCGATCACTTTGTGCGCCGTACCTGTTTTTCCTGCTACGCTCCAGCCTTTAATCTTTGCTTTTGTACCAGTACCTTTTTGAACAACTTGTACTAGGATTTCTTTAATGGTATTCATTGTTTTAGGTTCTGCAACTTTTCTTATTACTTCAGGTTTTTCCTTATAAATGACTTTCCCATTATGAGAAATAATTTGATTTACTAATCGTGGCTTAAGTAAAAAACCGCCATTTGCTATTGCTGAGTAAGCAGATGCCATCTGAAGGGCGGTCACTGCAACCTCGTAACCTATTGATATTTCAGCTAATGATATCTCACTCCATTCTGCTGTCTTTCTTAATATACCTTTAGTTTCGCCAGGAAAGCGTATGCCTGTTATAGTTCCAAATCCAAAATCTCTAGAGAATTTATAAAGTGGGCTTTGACCCAATTTTTGAGCAATTTTAATTGTCCCAACATTGCTTGAGTGAGCTATTATTTGTGGAAAAGTTAGCAGCCCAAATTTTTCATGATCCGAAATTGTTTTGCCGGCAACTGTAAATTGACCATCTTCACAAAAAAACTCATCATATAAAGAAACTGTATTTGTTGCTACAGCAGCTGTTGCAGCAACAACTTTATATGTTGATCCTGGTTCAAACTGATCTGTTATAATTTTATTCTTCTGGTTCTCAATAGGTGAAGACATTGGATTGTTTGGATCATAACTTGGCAGAGAGGCCATTGCTAAGACTGCGCCAGTTTGTGGATTCATAAGGATTCCCATAGCGCCTTTTGCATTTGTCTCATTCATTCTTCGCTCTAATTCTTCTTGAAGAATACTTTGATACTCTAAATCAATTGTAAGCTGAATATTCGCACCATCAATTGGAGCTTTCATTGGAAAGCTTGTTTTATACTGCGAACGACCTTTTCCATTTACCTGTTTAACAACCCATCCATGTTTTCCAGAAAGTTGTTCATCATATTCTTCTTCAATTCCAATTAGCCCTTTGTCATCAACATTAGTAAAACCAATAATTTGAGCAGCAATATCACTATGAGGATAAGACCTTCTTGATTTCCGCTCTATTACTAGACCAGGCATTTTTTTATCTAAAATAGACTTTACCTTAGTAAGTCTCAAATTTCTATCAAGATAAATAAAATCAGATTTACTATTCAGCTTATCAATATAAAAATTAGCATCTCTCTCTGTAGCTTTTGCAATTACGTGTGCAAACTTAATTTTATCTTTTACTTTTGAAGGATGAACACCAATTGAATAGTGAATGATATTATTAGTAAGAAGTTTATTATGACGGTCATAAATATTGCCCCGAACAGCCATTAATTTTTCATTCTTTTGACCCTGACTAAATCCTTGCTTACGATATTCTTCACTATCAATAATCATTATCTGAAAAAGCCTTGCCGTTAATCCAACCCAAGTAAAAATTAAAAAGCAGGATAATACAGTAACGCGCGAGCGAAACTTCAGATACGTTTTTGTCAATTTATTGCACCTAATTGATTCTCGTTAATAAAAATCATTAGTGTTTCAGGCTCTGCTGGGACCATGTTTAATTTTTTGCGTGCTACAGAAGATATTCTATCACTACGAGATAAATTGGAAACTTCCATTTTTAGCTCTTTTAAAGAATTATCTAATTCTTTAGTGACTTGATTTTGCACTTCAATTGCCAACATTGTTTCATCAATTTCAGTGTAAACCCAAAGATATACGATTAATCCTGAAATAGATAACATTGTTGTGATAAAAAATAATAGTGTCTGTAAAAATTCAGTGCTTTTTTTTGATCTTCGTTTTCTTTTTATCATTTTTATTAAATAATCCTCTCAATTGCTCTCAGCTTAGCACTTCTAGATCGAGAATTTTGCTCTTGTTCTTTTTTTGTTGGAATAATAGGTTTTTTAGTTAATTGTTTAAGTCTCTGGTCATTTTTCAACTTTCGAAAAGCATGCTTTACCATTCTATCTTCGATTGAATGGTATGAAATAATTACAACACGACCATTAATAGTTAAGTAATCAATAAAAGAACTAAGAAATAATTCCAGTTTATCTAATTCATTATTAACAGCAATGCGTAAGGCTTGGAATACACGCGCCAGAGACTTTTTACGTTTATGTGGAGGGGTAGACCGCCTAATAGCCTCTTTAAGATCAGCTACTGCAGTCATTTTTTTCATATTTTTAATATTATAAGCGATCTTTCTCGAATGTCTTTCTTCACCAAAATTGTAGATAATATTTGCTAACTCTTCCTCTGTGGATTGGTTAATTAAATCAGAAGCAGTTTTTCCAGAATCTTTATTAAAACGCATATCAAGATTTCCTTCAGATTCGAAAGCAAAGCCGCGACTAGGAGAATTAAGTTGCATAGAAGAAAGTCCAAGATCTAGCAATATTCCATTCACAACGTCAACCCCAAGTTCATGCATAATTTTAGGAAATTGATGATATGAAGTTCTATGAGTAGTAAGAAAGCGTGCAGAGGCACCGAATTGGTTTTTGCAAATTTCCAGTGCCTCCGCATCTCGGTCAAGTCCGATCACTCTCCTTGAGGATGAAGGAGAGCCAATAATTCTCATCGCATGCCCACCAGCACCGATAGTCCCATCTATATAAATCCCATCTTTTTGAGGGTTCAAATATTCTAAGACTTCTAACAACATTACAGGAATATGTGGAAGGGCTTGTTCCTGTAATATTGATTTTAACATCAGAGAATAATTTTATTTGCAAGTTCATCAAATTGTGAGGAGTCAATTTTTTTCGATGCATTATCAGTTTTAGCCAATAGATCTGGATCCCAAATCTCTATTTTATTTACCATACCTATAATCAAGGACTCCTTACTTAAATTAGCGTAATTTATAAGGTTAGGCGTAATAGCGATCCTGCCTTGCTTATCATATTTAACTATAGATGCATAACGTACAGTATTTCTTATAAATGAACGGTTTATATTTGATAGAGACGAAAGCTTTTTTAGTTCAGCTTCAATATTATGCCAAACTATTAGAGGGTAAACCCAAACGCAAGGATCCATGCCTTTAGTAATTACAAAAGATTTTTCGTTATCATCAGTAAGGCCATTTCTAAACTTTGCAGGGATATTAATACGGCCTTTTGCATCTAATGAATAAGAGTATTCGCCTGTAAATGTATTTTTATTTATTGTCATGCTCAAATTGTTAGGGATAATTACCCACAACTACCCATAATCTATTCACTAAGCCCCACTTATGTCAATAAATATTATAAAAAAATATACACTCCAGCCTAAACTTGAGGAGATTAACTAAAGAAAAACTTTAAAGAATTGAGCTCAGCTCTTAGGAACGAACTGCTGAGTAATGACAGTTTTATTGACTGAAGATAAGATTATTCGTAGTGGGTTTGGTGAGGATTTATATGAATTTAGGAGCGAACCATTCAAGTAAAGGTTTAAGCCTTTTGAATATTTAAAGATCACTGTTAGGGAGTCAGAAAATTCATAAAGTCGATTATCACCCGAAGGTAATATATCTTCAATAAAATTTAAGGTATCTATCTTAGTTTTATACCAAACTCTCTCAACTGTGGCCATTTTTAAAGTGAAGGGAGCCTTCTCTTCCATAATTTGGATAGACTCAGTGAATAAATCAAAATCATTTTGTAGAATTTGACCGGTTATTGGACCTTCTTCTTCAAAATCACTAGGATAAACAATGGGAGACCTTGCTTCTTCTTCTTTATTGATTTGACGGATAATGTAAATTGAGAAAATGAGAATGCTTAAAAGAGCGATGCCTTTTACCATATCAGTTCTAATATTTTTTGCAGTAATTGATGAATGTTTCGATTGATCTATTAATTTATTTTCAGTGCCATGGATAATCTCTTTGGGATTATTGCTCGGCTGTTTTTCTTTATCAGTCGTTGATTCATTGCTTAGAGATTTCTCTAATTTTTTGAGAATTTGATTCTCATCTGCGCCAATTTCATTTGCATATGCACGAACAAATAAACGAATGTAGATTTGAGGAAGTTGACTAAATTGACCACTTTCAATTGCTCTTAAAGCTGCAAGACTAATCTTTGTTCGATTATGAATATCTTCAAGCTCAATACCTGCCTCTAGTCGAAGCTCTTTTAATTCTTTATAAAAGTCTGACATATTATAAAAAATTTACATGCATGTTTTGATACTGAAAAACTGTTTTATTAAAATTATTTAATTATATTTAAAAAATGATGGTAAAAAGAAGAAAGTGGCAATCCCATGACATTATAAAAACAGCCATTAATTTTATTTACATGAACACAGAACCAGTCTTGAATCCCATAACTACCAGCTTTATCAAAAGGCTTATATCTATCAATATAATAAAATATATCATTATCACTTAATGTATTAAATGATACATAAGTGACATCATGAAATGTTTTATCTATCTTATGATCATTATGCTGAATTGATACTCCTGTATATACTTTATGTGTTTTGCCAGAGAGTGTGGATAACATTAGATAGCTTTCATCTTTATTGTTTGGTTTACCTAAAATTTGTTTATTATAAACAACAATTGTATCTGCGCCAATTACGTAACAATCTGGATTTGTTTTAGCTACGCTCGCGGCTTTCTTTTTTGCATAATGTTGTACAAACTCTGGTGGTGAAAGGTCAATATCAAAATTTTCATCTACTTTACTTGGTATGACTTTGAAAGTCAGACCAATTTGCTTAAGCAAATTTTTTCTTCTTGGTGAGCTTGATGCAAGAATTAATGGTGAGTCGATTATTTTATTCATCTATAGATTGCCAATCTTCCAATATGATTAATTATTTGATCATTAATTTCAGCTTTAAGTTTATATAAATAAACTCCATTAGCTAATAAATTACCATATTCATCACGTCCATTCCATGATACTCGGTTAAATCCAAGTTTATGATCACGTTCGATCATGGATTTGACCTTTCTTCCTGAAATTGTGTAAATATTAATTGAAATTTTAGCATCCATAGTTAATTCAAAAGTAAATTGAGTTTCTTCTGAAAAAGGATTTGGGAAATTTAAGACACGTAGTAGATCTAACTTATTTGATTTGAGTAAAACTAACTGAATTTGAACCTCAGTTGGGTTATTTGCATTATCCCAAGCACTAATAACTAGAGATAAATTATCTAGTTCAGAAGAAACATTAAAAAGAATCGTACCAGTATTGATACTATTACTATCATAGAGAAATTGTTCAATTGCATTTATTTGTTCTCCTGATAGAGAATTATTAATAAATAATTCATGACCTTTCTCACCAGTAAGATTAATACCCATTGGATCAGAAATTCTGATTATCAGGTTTTGGTTTGCAGGTAGAATATCACCATTTTTCAGATTAAGCCCTGATTCAGATTCAAATGTAATAATTGGTCCTTCTGTATCATTACTTGGCGAACCTAAAGAAAGATTAATTCCAGAAACTGACCCAAAAGCCTCATCATTAATACCTCCATTTATACTAAATCGCACCTTCGCTGGATTTTTTGTATAGGTGATATCTTTGGGAACTCTAAATTGAGGAGAAAAAGTTGAGTTTGAAAATGTGAAAGATCCTTTAAATAATGTAGGACCTTTTTGTAAATAACTTATTTCTTCTTCTTTTGAAGCATAGTTGAATAATCTAGTAACTTGACTTGGCCCATCTTCAAAAACTAGGAAACCATTCCCTGAGTTCATGGGGCTTTTAGCAATAAGAGTACCAACTTCTAATGTTTCTAATGTATCAGGTGAAACTTTTCCATTACTAATCAAAGTTTTTGGAATTGGTAATTTCATAGCAGGATCGCCAAAAAGGTGAAATATTTCTCCATCTGACCCACCAGTCTTGATTGATTGTAGAACAGTCCCTAAATTTTTGGTTGTGATTGTATCACCTTTAAATATTTCATTAAAAATTTGTTCCAAGAATTGAATATTACTAGATACTGTAATCCCTCTATTAGTAGTAATAATAGCTGATGCGCCATCCATTGGAGTTCGAATTAATTGTTCAGCAAATGATTCTTTATCGATATTATCAAATTGTCCCCAATTACATGTTCCTGCTATCCAAATAGGTAATTTCATATTAGTTTTGATTGATGATAAATCATTTCTTTCGTCGCTAATTATAAGTAGTTTTTCCTGCGCCCATTGAATTGGATTACCATGCCCGATATAATTAATAAATGCTGTCCCTTGAGATAATTGATTGAATAAAGCCTGCGTTGCTTCTGGTTTAGTTACTCCAAATGTTGAAGCATCTTTTTCCTCAGGAAAATCAACCATATATAATTTCTTTATATCCATATAATCAGGTATCGACTCTGTGAGCCTTTCTGAATTTTTAGTATGACTTTTTCCAATAAATAGTTCATAAGGCTCTCTTTCAGGTCTTGCTGGATCATCAGCCACAAGTGTGATTCTTTGTTTCCATATACCCGATGGTAAACTGGTTTCAAATGATATAATTTTTTCAATAAAATCTGAGACTTCTTGCACTGTTCTTGCAGGAAAGCGACCAGTTGCCATTTCAGGTATAATTCCATTGAATGCCGTTAAGCGGTCATCTGTTGCATAAGAGTAATTTGTACCAACTTCGATTGTTGGAACTATAATTTTAGATTTCCCTGTAATATTGCGATAATCAAAATCAGCGTCACCAAGGATAAAAACTGTAGTTGGATTTTGGTTCCAATTTTCTTGTGTCCATTGTAAAAAATGACGGATAGCAATAGGATCTTTATTGCCAGCTGAAAATTCTTGATAAATTTTATCTAATGAAGCATAGATAGTATTATTTCGATGATTAATTAATGGAACTGTGGCTGAATAAAAAGTTTGTGGTCCAATAATTACATGATTTGCTTTTTCAGATGTATTTCGTAAAAGTGCCCATTCTTTTTGTCCGTGATAAACTAACGATAAAGGAGAGAGCAAATCCAAAACTTTATATGTATAAAAACGTTGAAGTTTATCAATAGGGAGAGTTACGTGTGTTGATATAATACCTTCATTAATATCTAGTGGAACATTCTTTGGATTAGTAATATCTGTAATATTCCAAACTTTCAAGTTAGATCCTTTAATCCTAAATGTGGCATTAGCAGAGTGAATGGGTGAAATAAACTCAAAAGGATCTCTGTATTCAAGTTCTCTATAATAAGAAAGGGAAAGAAAATCAAATAAAGGTAGTGAATTTGGATTATCGACAGTATTAGTTATTTGAAACGATTGATCGCCATCAATAAGTGTATTTGAGTCAATTATAAAATTTGCTGATTTAAGACCAATATTTGACCATGCCAAATTACTTAATTCTTTACCCTTTAATGACAGTGTGACTTTATGCTCAGTATTCTTATATTTAGTTTTTATGGACTCATTACCAATCATTCCAAAAGACCCATTAGCATTTTTAGATGAAATAGGCTTCGTGAGATTAACTTTTTGTGAAAATAAACTCGCTTGTTGAATTATAGTATTACCCCAACCTAAACCTGAATTTTGAGGGTTTTTTTGATCAGTCTCCAAATGTATATAGCTAAGGCCATAATCAAAAATTTTAGTTCCTTCTTGAGCTTTATTTGTTGTCTGAATACGTTTGCCTCTGAGGGTATTATCTGATGGAATTAGTAACCAGTAATTAGATTCTGTAAAGTATAGGTTTTGGTGCCATGTCATGTTATTATTATTAAAATTAAATCCACTTGGACCTTGACCGTAAAAGTATATGATATCATCATTCCCTAGATTTCCATCAGATTCGCCATCAACACTAATAGAAATTTCAACTAAGTTATCTGGAATAGTAAAATCTTTTGATATTTTTTGACTTAAATGATATGTGCGATCTCTACCAAGCGATGAACTAGTAAAAAGCATCATACTCCTTGGGTCTAAATTTATATTCAGCTGAATTAAATCTAATATTTGGTTCCCCGTCAATTTATACATCCCATCTTCAGATATAGTTAATTGAATCCATTCGCCATTCGGTAATTGGGGCACTTTTTTTCTTGAGTTAAGATTCGGTTTTATCCAATTTTGAGAGACTTCCCAATTTATTATTTTTGGAGATAAGAGTATTTTTTGTGCATCAGAAGCAATAGTGAAGTTCTTAGTATTTCTTTCGAATGATAATTTGATGATCATTGATTTATAGTAAGAAGCTTTTGTGATTATTGGCGATATTCTTAGGGTGCCAGTATTGAGGCCATTTACAATTTGACTATTTATCCATTCTGTCTTAATTATATTTTCTATCATTATCTTTTCAATTTGAGACTCTTCTATGGGTTCTAATTGAATATTTGGTAGCGCTATACTTGGCAAGCCAACTAATATATCAATTGGTTTTAAATCTTCAGCTGAAATTAGTTTAGTATTTACTTTGAAAACTAATTCACTAAAGCTAGATAAAATAATTTCTATTTTTTTTTGACTATAGACCCATTGGAGTGACATAATTACAATGAGTAGTAGAATTCTAAGGCTTCTCATAAGTACAAAATTTAGTATTTATTATTAATGGAATTTGAATCCCTTTTTATTTTTTTGAGAATTTTAGTCTATTAACAGTATTGAAATTGAAATAGAAGTTAGAAATATGTAATTTTAAACTCATCTTATAACAATATAATCCGAGTATGTTAATTATTTTTCTAACTTGAAAGGATGCCTGTGTTTGACCTAAGTATGATTAAGGCTTTTTATGATCGAATGCCCAAGAGAATTTCTGTTGCTCAAAATGTCATCCAACGCCCACTTACATTAACTGAAAAAATTTTATATAGTCATCTATCTGAAGGTAATACTTCTGTGGATTATAAGAGGGGTGAATCTTACGTATCCTTTAATCCTGACAGAGTTGCAATGCAAGATGCAACTGCCCAAATGGCTTTACTGCAATTTATGATGGCCGGTAGAGATAAAGTGGAAGTACCAACTACAACTCACTGCGATCACTTAATCCAAGCTAAAGTTGGGGCAGAGATGGATCTAGAAATAGCCAAAGATGTAAATACAGAAGTCTATGATTTTTTAGAATCAGTGTCAAACAAGTATGGAGTTGGATTCTGGAAGCCTGGTGCTGGTATAATTCATCAGGTTGTTTTAGAAAATTATGCTTTTCCTGGTGGTATGATGATTGGGACTGATAGTCATACTGTTAATGCCGGGGGTTTAGGTATGGTTGCTATTGGTGTAGGTGGAGCTGATGCAGTAGATGTAATGGCAGGCATGCCTTGGGAATTAAAATTCCCAAAACTAATAGGTGTAAAGCTTACTGGAGAAATGAATGGGTGGACTTCAGCTAAAGATGTTATTCTAAAATTAGCTGGTATTCTTACTGTGAAGGGTGGCACAGATGCAATTGTAGAATATTTTGGCGAAGGTGCAGATAAAATATCATGTACTGGTAAAGGTACAATTTGCAATATGGGTGCAGAAATTGGAGCAACAACATCTATATTTTCATATGATACAAAAATGGGAAACTATTTACGTTCAACTGGACGTGAAGAATTAGCATTATTAGCTGATAAACAAAAAGAAAATTTAAAAGCAGATCCCAAAGTTTATATTAGCCCTGAAAAGTTTTTTGATCAGGTTATAGAAATTAATTTATCAGAGCTAGAACCTCATTTGAATGGTCCATTTACACCTGACCGTGCTACGCCTATATCTCAAATGGCTAAAAGAGCACAAGAAAATAACTGGCCAACGGAGGTTAAAGTTGGTTTGATTGGATCATGTACAAATTCATCTTATGAAGATATTTCTAGGTCAGCCTCAATTGCTCAACAAGCAGTGGATAATGGATTAATAACAAAAGCTGAATTCACAATTACACCTGGCTCTGAACAGGTGCGTTATACGATTGAAAGAGATGGCTTCATTGATATCTTTAATGAATTAGGTGCGAGTGTATTCGCTAATGCTTGTGGCCCTTGTATTGGTCAATGGTCTAGAGAAGGTGCGGAAAAGGAAGAGAAAAATACAATTGTTCATTCTTTCAATAGAAACTTTGCTAAACGAGCAGATGGGAATCCAAATACTCACGCTTTTGTTGGCTCGCCAGAACTTGTTACTGCTATTGCAATTGCCGGTGACCTGACTTTTAATCCAGCTAGAGATACACTCTTTAATAATGATGGAAAGTCAGTAAAGTTTGAGGCTCCTGTTGGCTTAGAATTGCCAGATAAAGGTTTTGATGTTAAAGATAATGGATATCAGGCACCAGCAACTAACGGTAAGAAGGTAGAGGTCATTATTAACCCTAATTCTGAAAGATTGCAATTCCTTAAGCCTTTTAAAAAATGGAATGGTAAAAATATTTCAGGAGTAAAATTGCTTATTAAAGCTAAAGGTAAGTGTACGACAGATCATATTTCTATGGCTGGACCATGGCTGAGATTAAGAGGCCATCTTGATAATATTTCTAATAATATGCTTACAGGAGCAGTCAATTTTTTTAATGATGAAACAAATTCAGTAAAAAATCAACTATCAGGCAATTATGGACCGGTTCCTAAAGTTCAAAGAGATTATAAATTTAATCAGGTACTAAGTTTAGTTGTTGGAGATGAAAATTATGGAGAAGGATCATCTAGAGAACATGCAGCAATGGAACCTCGGTTTTTAGGAGTTTGTGCAGTATTAGTTAGGTCTTTTGCGAGAATACATGAGACTAACTTAAAAAAACAGGGTATGCTAGCATTAACTTTTGCAGAAAAACAAGACTATGATCTAATTTTAGAAGATGATACTTTTGATTTTATAGATCTCGAAAATTTTTCCCCGTCAAAACCGTTAACAATGCTTGTAAAGCATAAAGATGGTACATCTCATGAAATTATATGTGATCACACATATAATAAATCACAAATTGACTGGTTCAAGGCTGGTTCTGCCTTAAATCTTATCAGACTTCAACAAACTTAATTTTATTATGAAAATTCTTATTTCAGATCCAATTACTGACAAGGGTCTATCTATTTTAAAAGATGCTAAATTTGATTTAATTGAATTGCCAAACGCTTCAGCTAAAGAGAAAGCAGAAGCTTGTAAAAATATTCAAGGTTGGATAATCAGAAGTGGTACAAAAGTAACTGCTGGAATGATTGAAAGCGCCAAAGATCTTATAGTTATTGGTCGTGCTGGAGTAGGAGTAGATAATATTGACATAGAAGCTGCAACTAGACATGGGATCGTTGTTATGAATACACCTGATGTTAATACTATATCTGCAGCTGAACATACAGTAGCAATTATTTTGAGCTTATCTCGAAATATTGCTGAAGGAAATTCTAGTCTAAAGAGAGGTGAGTGGAACCGTCATGCATTAGTAGGATCAGAACTTCGAAACAAAACGTTAGGCATTGTTGGTTTAGGTAAGATAGGTCAAGAAGTCTTAACTCGCTGTAGGGCATTTGGTATGAATGTTATTGGTTATGATCCATATATGAATAAAGATAAGTTTAATCCAGAAGAGATTAAAATAGTTAATTTAGATAAGTTGACAAAAAATGCTGACTATATTACTGTTCATGTTCCACTAAATGATTCAACACGAAATCTATTTAATTATAAGCAATTAATAAAAATGAAGTCAAATGCAAGGATCGTAAATGTGGCAAGAGGTGGTATTATAAATGAAGTTGATTTAGCTAAAGTATTAAATGAAGGTAAAATTACGGGCGCAGCCATTGATGTTTTTACTTCTGAGCCACTTGAGGCTAATAACCCATTATTAAAAGCACCTAATATTTTACTTACACCACACTTAGGTGCTTCAACTAAAGAAGCTAAAGAAGGAGTAAGCTTAGCAATTTGTCAGCAAGTTAGAGATTATCTAATCGATGAAAAATTAAATAATGCTATTAATATGCCAATATCTAATATGGCAAAACTTAAAGAGATACAATTTAATCTTGATCTTTCTGAGCTAATGGGAAATATTCAAGGCCAACTTAATTATGGAGCTATAAAGCGTGTCCAGGTTGAATGCTCTGGGACTATGGATGAAGCAAAGCCGGCAGCATTGGCATTCCTTAAAGGATTGTTAAAAAACCGTATCCCAGACCGCGTTAATTATATTAATGCAGAATCACTTGCAATAGAACTTGGAATTAGTATTGAACACAGTTATACAAATAATAGTGGGCCTTATACTAACTTGATTCGTTCTAGAGTATCTGGAGACTTAGGAGTGACTAGAATTGGGGGCAGTGTTTTTGAAGGGAATCGAATTAGACTAGTAAATATACTTGGATACGAAATGGAAGTTAATCCCTATGGTACAATGTTATTTATGAGGAATAATGATGTACCTGGAGTTATTGGTAGTGTAGGTTATACGTTGGGAAAAGCTAAAATTAATATTGGAGGTTACTTACTAAGTCGTGAGATGAAAGAAGGTGAAGCTTTTTCAGTGGTACGTGTAGATAATACTCTTTCAGATAAAGTTCTAGATGAACTTAAGAATATTGATCAAATTATTTCTGTTCAACAACTTCATTGTTAATGTGTGAATTACCTGCGCAATCCTAAAATAATTAAAATTGCAGGTGGTGGTATTGCAGGACTTAGCGCTGCCATAAGCTTAAAGAGATCAGGCTTTAATCCAATAGTTTTTGAAAAAACCCCTATTATAGGAGCTAGTCGTCATGGTGATTACGAGGGATTAGAAAATTGGATTTTCCCAACTCCAATGAATTCATTTTTTAATAAAATTGGATTTGATTTTAAAAAAATAACCTCATTTCCCATTTCAAAATTTATTGTACATACAAAAACTTTTTCTCCATTAGAGATTTCAAATAAAAAACCATTTTTTTATATGGTTAAAAGAGGAAATAATCATCAGGATATTGATAGTCAATTATTTAAACAGTGTCAAGATATGGGTATTCAATTTGAATTAGGAACAAAGGCACCAGATGATTGCTCTATTATTGCTACGGGGACTAAAAAAGCCGCTGCATATATTCGTGGCATTAATTTTAAAAGTCATTTAAATGATCAAGTTCATTTACTCTTAGGACAACAATTTGCGCCAAAAGGATATGCGTATTTAATTATTATAAATGGTCATGGAACTTTAGCCTCAGCATTTAAAAAACAGAAAAGAAAACACGTAGATATTATTGAAAATTGTTTAAAATATTTTAAATCTGTTGGAATAGACTTACCTGAGGGTTCTCAATTTGGAAGCCGTGGTAGTTTTTCACTTCCATTTGGAAATTTTAAATTGCCCTACTTAATTGGAGAATCAGGAGGATATCAAGATTATTTATTTGGTTTTGGAATGCGAATGTCAATGATTTCAGGGTTATCTGCAGCACTTTTATTAGTTGGCAGAGAAAAAGAAGCTTTAGATTTAATTAAAGATATAAATAAAAAGAGAAGACTATCTTTTGTTAATCGTCTCTTTTATGAAAGATTAAATAATTACCAACTAGCTTCTTTTGCAAAAAAATTAGCAAATGTTGAGGATCCTCTTTCTATATTATCTGACGCATATAAATGGAATATTAAAAATTTTATGCGTTGGAAGAACATTAATAAAACATATGAAATACGTCCTACTTAGAAGCGTTCAAATTGTGTCTATGGTTATCATACTCTCTGGCCTCATTTGGGGTATCCGAAATAATAATGTCATGCTTGAACTCAATGCTTTGATAATAGGGTCTGGAATTTTTTATATTGCAAATATGTTGTTGAATAAAAATTAATCACTCAAATTCCAGTATTATTTGAGTATAAATATTGAATAAAAGAGGATATGATGACAAAACTTTGGGATGATTTAAAACATAATATGAAAGATTGGAGTAACGCGGCGATTGAAAAGGCTGAAGAAGTAAGTAAAGTTGCCGTTGCTAAAACTGAAGAGCTAACAAAGATTAGCAAAATTAAAATAGAAGTTCATCAATTACAACGTGATTTACGCAAACAAAAAGAAGCGTTAGGTAAATTAGTATATAATCAAGCAAAAGAAGATAATATGGCAAATTTTACTGGTAATAATGACTTTTTTGCACATATCCAAAAAATTGACAAAAGTGAAGAATCGATTAAATTAAAACTAATTGAAATTGATAGTATTAAAGCTAAATACAATATACCCGAAGATGACGTAGTGGAAATAGAAGAAGTCATTGAAAATACTCAAGAAAATTTAGAGGAGAAATCTGAATAATTAGGTTTTAACATGTTTCGTCGTAATAATAAAAATCAATATCATAATTATATTATTGTTTCAGAGAAAGAATCTGGTGCTAGCCACCTTCATTTGTCTCATAAAAAACTTCTTCTTTTTTCAGGATTAGCGATTCTAACAATATCTGTTACGTTATTTGTAAGCGCTGATGTAATTACAGGTATTTTATACAAAGCTAAAATTAATGAACTTAAATCCAATTATGAGTACTTAACGGAAACATTAGTTGATTTACAAACACAGTTAGAAGATGTTTCTTCTCAAGTAGGAGAGATTGAAGAAAAAGACAATGCTATTCGTACCTATACAGGTTTACCTCAAATTGATAAGGAAATAAGAGAATTAGGTGTCGGAGGGGCAGAATCAAATAAAATAAGTTTTAGTGGAATTTCAAATGACTTTACTAATAGGATTTCTGATATTGAACTAAATGTTGATGCTCTTAGTCGTAAGGTGAAATTAGAATTAAGTAGTTATAATTCACTCGCAGATAAAGTAGTCAAATATAGTGAGAATTTAAAAATTATTCCTTCTATTCGACCTGTCAAAGAAGGATACTTAGGCTCAGGATATGGTTACCGAGATGACCCCTTCACAGATAAAGTTCGATTTCATTATGGTCAAGATTTCGCAGTTAATACTGGTACTAAGGTCTATTCCCCTGCTGATGGAAAAGTAAAATATGCCAATAATCAAGGAGGATATGGTAAGGTTATTAAAATTGATCATGGAAATGGTTTCAGAACTATTTATGCACATTTATTAAAAATTAAAGTTAAACACGGATCGTCAGTAAAAAGAGGCGACCTAATTGCTTTTTCTGGAAACTCAGGAAGGTCTGCTGGTCCTCATCTACATTATGAGGTTCACCAATATGGAGCTCCTCAAAACCCTCTAGACTACTTCTTTTCTGGATATTTAAAGTAATCTTTTTTTCTCTGCAACTCTATCAGTAATTCATATATTTAACTAATGAATAAATCTTACCACATAGAAACATATGGTTGTCAAATGAATGTAGCGGACTCCGAAGTGATCTCTGGCCTACTTTCTAGTGAAGGCTACAATGAAACAAAAGACATCCATTCCGCAGATATTATTTTTGTTAACACTTGCGCAATTCGTGAGCATGCTGAAGATAAAGTACACTCTCGACTAGGTTTTTATAATCAGATAAAACAAAAAAACCCTGATATAATAATAGGTGTATTAGGCTGCATGGCTCAAAATTTGAAGGAAGATATTCTTGAATCTAAACCGTTTGTAGATATTATACTTGGACCAGATTCATACCGCCGTTTACCGGAAATGATTCAAAATCGTTCTAAAAAAATTAGCCATATTGTTGATACTAAATTATCAAGGTTTGAAGTCTATGATAATTTATTTCCTAGTCGCAATGAAGGAATAAACGCTTGGATATCTATAATGCGTGGGTGCGATAAATTTTGCACTTTTTGTATTGTTCCTTTCACTCGAGGTCGTGAACGATCTCGAAGTATTGATAGTGTAGTTGTTGAGGTCAACCAAGCAGTTTCAGATGGATTCCTTGAGATTACTTTACTGGGGCAAAACGTTAACTCGTATGACCATAAAGGACAAAAATTTCATGAATTATTAGATGAAGTCGCTCAAATTAATGGACTTAAACGCATTAGATACACTTCACCACACCCACAAGATATGACTCAAGAAGTACTTGATGTAATGGCTGAGCATGAAACAATCTGTAATTATGTTCATTTGCCTTTGCAAGCTGGCAATGATCGTATTTTAAAGCGTATGAATAGAACATATAAAAAATCAGAATTTCTTTCTTTAGTAGATCAAATAAGAGAAACTCTACCAAATGTGGGTCTTTCGACTGATATAATAGTTGGATTTCCAGGTGAGAGCAGTAAAGAATTTGAAGATACATTAGATGTTATGGAAAAAGTGAATTTTGACTCTGCTTATACATTTAAATATTCTTCAAGACCTGGGACGAAGGCAGCAGAATTCGAAGACATAGTTTCAGAAGAAGAAAAACAAAATCGTCTTGAAAAGGTAATTGCAATGCAAAAAAAACATACACTTTTTCAAAACCGAAAACGAGTAGGATTTGTAGAAATGGTTCTAATTGAAAAAGAAAGTAAAAGATCAGTAAAGCATTGGGCTGGACGAACTGATTCAAATAAATGGGTAATCTTTGAGAAAAATAATTTGAAAATTGGAGATTTAGTACCCATAAAAATTATTGATGCAAAAGGTATTACATTACGTGGAGAAACTATTAAGATAAATAAAATGGAGGCAGCTTAATGAAACTTGTTAAAATTTTTGGAGGTTTGGTATTAGTTCTTCTAGTTCTTTTCTTTTTAATGCGTAATACAGACCTTGTAACTGTAGACCTTGTTTTTAAAGAGTATCCAAATGTTCAAGTTGCTGTTATTATGCTTGGAGCAATATCCGTTGGAATGATTATTGGTTATGGAGTAGCAGTAACTAACATCTTATCTAGTAAAGCTTCTTTAAGAAGCTTAAAAGCAAAAAATAAAACCCTATCAGATGAATTAAATGATCTTCGTAATGTTGCCATTGATGAAGGTATTTATGAAACGGAGGATGGAGAAGCATAATTTTGACTTGGCCTTTTATAATTATATTGTTTGTAGTAATTATAGGTGGATTAACTTTTTTTTATTTCCAACCAAAGCAACAAGCGAAAACAGAATCTACTTATACTGATGCGTTAAATGCTATGGTCAGAGGTGATAAAAGAACTGCATTAAAACACCTTAGAGATGTAGTTAAAGAGGATACTAATCATATAGATGCATATTTACAAATGGGAGATATTCTTCGTGAAGAAGGGAATGCCCAAGCTGCTGTTAAGATTCATCAATCTTTAACGGTAAGGCCAAATCTTAATAATGATGTAAAATTACATATTCATAAATCTTTAGCTCTAGATTATGAGCAACTTTCTCAATTAGCTAAAGCACGACGCGAAGTAGAGTTACTTTTAAAATTAGATAAAAAGAACCTTTGGGCTAATGAATTTCTTTTAGCTTTATTTGAAAAACAGCGAGATTGGGATAAAGCTACTCAAATATCAAAAACTATTCAAAAAGTCAAACAATCACAAGATTCCAATCAAATAGCACGGTTTCTTGTTTTTAAAGGAATGGATAAGCTTGAGAAAGGGAAAATAGAAGAAGCTATAAAAATTTTTGAGAACGCAATCAAAACTTCTCCCAAATTTGAAAAAACATATTTATGTTTAGGAGATCTTTATTTAGAAAAAAGAGACTTGGTAAAAGCTATAGATAATTGGGAAAAATATGCTTTACTTAACCCTGAAAATGGTAAAATGATTTACTCCAAGATTGAATCAGCTCTCTTTGATTTAGGTCGATTTAGTGAAGTAGAAAAATTTTATGAAAGAATTGTAGATAAAGACCCTTCAAATCTAAGTGCACTTACAAAACTTGCAAATGTTTTAGAAGAAAAAGGAGAACACAATAGCGCTTTATTATTAGTTGAGGATGCATTATCTAAAAATCAAACTTCTATTCATGCACATTTAATGAAATTAAAATTATCTCTCCAAGTGTCAAAGCCTAATGAATTATCAAACCATATTGATAAAATAATTCAACTCTTAACCACTGATACTAAAAAATGATTCGTAGTTATTTAACCTTAGTGTTACATTTTGGATTTATTTCTATTTATCCTCAAAATATTAACTTATATATTACTCTGTTGGAAAAAGGACGCGTTCAAGAAGTGAAAGATAATTTACCAGAATTATTAGATAGATATCCTGAGGAAGCTGGGGTTTATTACATTCAAGCTTTAGTTAATGAAGATGGTGATTCATCCATCAATCAATTTAAAACTATAACAAAGAATTTTCCGAACTCTCGATTTGCCGCAAAATCTGAAATGAAGGTTGGAGAATATTTTTTTGCGAGGGGTCTATATTCACAAGCTAGCACTCAGTTTAAAAAAATAATTTATAAATATGTAGATGCTAAAGATCATCAAAGAGCATTAGATCTCATGGTTAATTCGTACTTAGCTACAGGCGAAGAAGATTCAGCGAAAATAGCATTAAAAATGATTAAACAACTATATCCTAGCTTGACATTTAATAAATATCGAATTGAAGGAATAGATAAAGTTAGTAGAGATGCAAGACTTGTACGCTTAGATTCTAAAGAAATAACTAATAAAATTAAATCAAGAAAAAAAAGAAAACGCAAGCCATTACCAAAAGATTTAATAAAATCTTGGGTGGTTCAAGTGGGAGCATTTGGAAAATATGAAAATGCTAATCGGTTAAAAAAACAAATACAAGGCCACGGATATTCAGCTGAAGTTCATGCTGTAAATTCTAATGGTAATCGATTACATGCAGTACGAATTGTTAGGTTTGAATCTAAGAAAGATGGAGAAAAAATAGGAAAAGCATTAAAAAAGAAATTTGGATTAGATTTCCGTGTATTAAACAACCCTGAATGAGTAGTTTTTGTAAAAATATGGGAATGATTAGGAGGCTGGTGCCCCTCGCGGTCTTCAACATCGTTGTCCTGCTGATAAAGTAGGAGTTGGGTTCGATTCCCAAGCGTTCCCGCAAGATTTAAATTAATTAATAGGAAATAAATATGAATAAAAAACAAAAATTAGTAAATAAAAAACATAGACGAAATAAAGAAAGATTAAAAGAAATAAATAGATTATCTATTCTTTCATCATCAAAAAAAGTAGAAAAAACAATTCCAGAAAAAGTGACTAGTAAGGCTGCAGCAACAAAACCGGCTGCAAAAAA
>Ga0209403_10001269_pt1 | contig 33246 bp, 33 predicted proteins | sample ArcticOcean_MG_C_8_FD_187440 | JGI IMG/M metagenome (GOLD analysis project Ga0209403, IMG submission 187440) | Marine microbial communities from western Arctic Ocean - ArcticOcean_MG_CB11_86 (SPAdes) (version 2) | ecosystem: Environmental > Aquatic > Marine > Oceanic | place: Arctic Ocean...
ACCAGTTAGTGACCATTCAGCGAAAAGATCCCGGAAATACCCGAGGTCTTGTTCAGTATGATTTCAATATGGTGGGCCCGGAGGGACTTGAACCCCCGACCAATTGATTATGAGTCAACTGCTCTAAAACCGGTCACGATTGCACCACTCCAAGTTCAGATACAGCAGCTTTGTCCTCAAATCACTGACTACTAGACTGCTCTATTCGCCCCGTATTCACTTCAACCTACCAGAAACGGGGGGAGTTTTTTTCGACTTCAGACTTTCGACTTCAAGCCAGCGATGCCCCCGTGAATGGGTTCAGGACTTCATTCGCTAGTTCTCGATGTGGGTCCCTCAGTCCAAAGGCGGCAGCTTCACACCGAGCACCACCCGCAGGTAGTTGACGTTGTGGGACAGGTAGTCGTCGACTGCGAGGTCCGGGTTTCCGCCTATTGCATCGAAGCCGTCATCGCCCTCCCGTGGACCATCCATATCGAACACAACCCAACCCTTGAAGTGCCTATCTCGCAGGAGCTTCATCACAGCCGGGAAGTCGACGCCCCCGCCGCCCATATTGTGATAAACGCTGGCTACTGTGTGCTGTTCCCGTGTGGGAGTCGCAGTATTCCCGCGGTACTTGGCATACGTGTCCTTCAGGTGCACCTCTGCGATCCGAGGCAGGTAGTCGCTCAAGAGCTGAACAGCGTTCATGCCACCCAGGGTGAGGTGACCCGTATCAGGGGTCATCCACACGTAGTCAGGATCGGTCATGTCAAGTATGGCCCGAACCTCGCGCTCACGTTCTATTGGGCCCCAGATGTGCGGATGCGGCGCGAGGCGAACCCCCATCTCGATCGTCTGGCGACCGATCTCGTTCAGCGTGTCGGCAATTCGTTTCAACTGATCGTCCGTCGTGCCGTCGGGGCCATTGTCTGGACGAGCACCCATGTTGCACTTAAACATGTCGCACCCGGCCGGCTGAAGGAAATCACGGGCGAATGCCACGTGGTCGGCGATGGTCTTTGGCGTCTCTTTTGGGTCGATGAAATTCGTCGACTGGCCTTTTGCCCCGTTCGACACGTCGATCAGTGTCACGCCAGCCTCGTCGAACTTCTTCTTGAGTGACAACGGATCGGCGCGGTGGTCCTCGATCTGCTTCGCATACGGCTCGATCCCCTGCAGGCCGAGTGCGGCAATCCGCTTGATCGCCCACTCGATCGGGTGACGGGCATCCCACAGAGAACTGGTGGAGCCGTACAGGATGTCGGGGTTTTCGGGATCAAGAGGTTTATGCGATACCGAGGGCATTAGGTGCTTTCTCCGGCTTGTGATGAACTGGTGACGGAGTATAGCTCTAATGTCAGCCAGTCTTGGTGTTAGCCAGCCCTGGCAACATCCCCGCTCAGTCGTCGGTAGACAGGTATTTGCCGGCGACGCTGAGGGCGAACGAAGACAGGATTACCGACACGGTGATCCCGAGGAGAATCAGCACTGTCTGGTTAAAATCGCTGGTCATATCATCTTCACGCGGAATCGTGATCGAGTAAATAATTCCCAGAACTCCGAAAACGACGGATGCAGCGATGAATATTTTTGTTGCGATCTTTTGCATCGGCACAGTCTAGCGGCTGCGGTTCAAATGAACCTGTGAGCATCAACCGATGGTTGAGAATTCCCGACGCATGAGGCATCGCTTTTCGCTCCGTAAACCGTTTCTCCGCGTCTCAGTTTGAACGGACTGAGAATTATGGGAGTGGTGGGGAGCGAGTCGATGCGACGGCGGATCGACCTATGGGACAGCGTTATGTGATCGTCGTTATCGGCATGACGAGCGTATTGCTTTTCGCTTGTAGCGGGGGTGATCCCGATAGTGTCCCCAGTACACCCGGCGTAGAAAATCCCACTCCACTCCAAACCAAACCCCGGAGCCGACTGTCGATCCGACAATCTGTATCGCCTGTTCCATTAGATACGGTCGTCTTTCATAGCCTGCTTAAAGAATCCCGGGAGCAATAGCAGATGTCAGGGTTTCTACACCATTATCGGTAATCAGAACCGTGTCGCTGGAGCCGATCGCCCCAAGACCTTTCGGTCGCATGGTTGTGATCAGGTGGAACACCATTCCGGGCTGCAAGGGGCGTTCCTCATCGATGTTTATAGAGAAAATGTCGCCCTCGTCCCAGCCGGGAGGAAATCCGATTCCGATACCGTAGGCAATTCGTCGACCCTGCTTGTAATCAACATCAGAGTCGTTGATGAACGAACGAGTCGCCTCGAACACGTCTCGAGCTGGAACGCCGGGTTTCATAAGAGATTTGGCTGTGTTTAGAGCCGTTGTCGCCACCTCGCTGGCTCGACTGACGATGTCGGAAGGATCGCCAACGTACACGCTCCGCGAGTGGACCGCGTGATATCGATGCGCACAACCGGGGATTTCAAGAAAAACCAGTTCACCAGATTCAATCTCACGGGGCGTCCAAGTGGCATGCACCAGCGCTGTACGAGGTCCTGATGTAATGAATGCAGGAAGCCCGGTGTAGGCCGAGCCGACACGGTCGAGGGCCGAGTGCACGGCTGCTGCTACGTCCAATTCAGTGGCCCCTTCGGTCACTGCTGCAATTCCGGCCCGCATGCCGTGCTCAGAAAACTGGGCGGCTTCTTTCATGTACTCGATTTCCTGCGAAGACTTGATTAGCCGAGAATACTCGACCACCCCACTGGAACTGCGGAAAGTTGCGTCAGGAAGCCGGATCGCCAATCGATCGCGCAGGTCAACCGTAAGAAATCCCGATTCAGTCTCGATTCCGACGCCACCTGTTGCGAGATTAAGTTCTTTGAGCAGATCGGATGTGACCTCTGCCCAGTCCGTAGTATCCGGATACATTCGAACATCGTCGATCCAGCAGAACTCCGGTACAAGCGAGGCCTCGTGAGGCGGTGGAACGAAGATCGGGTTCGCAGCGAGCGGCAGAATTAGTACCTGGTGCCAGTAGTAACCGGGTGTCTGGTATCCGGTCAGGTAGTAAATGTTCTCCGGGCTGTGAACCAGAACGACATCCAACTCACGATCCGTCATCCGCTCTCGAACCGAGGCGATTCGCTGTGCGTACTCATCGGGGGAAAATAGTTGGATTCTTGGTGTTGGCATTTTCGATATGTTTGGGGACCAGTCGAGGATTGAACGTGGCACATCATAGCTAACTCCCCACGGCGTAAAACTCGAATTCCAACTGTGGTGCCATCCTGACCCACTCCTGAGCCACGTGTCATTCGTGCCAGAATTGAACGGGGGGACAGTACGTGGGGTGAAGCTCCACCGTTCGAGGCAGGTGAAAAGTGTCCAAGAAGATACTGATAGTCGACGATGAGGCCGATATTCGAGCCGCGTTGGCAGCCTGCTTCGAAGACGAAGGATTTGAGATTACCGAAGCCGACAACGGGATCGGTGGTCTGCTTGAGTTCGAACGTTTCCACCCGGATCTCCCACTTCTCGACATGGATATGCCCGGGATGAACGGGGTTGAACTGTGCAGCCGGATTCGGGAACTGTCTCATATACCGCTCGTGATGTTTACCGCCGCCGCAGATGTCGAACAAGTGCAGGCCGCGATCGACGAGGGTGCAACAGACTGGATTCTCAAACACAACGGCTTCGATGCACTGATCGAGCGGATCACTGAACACCTGAACGTCGAGAGACAAAGCATCAACACTGCAGATTTCGACGAAACTGTCTCCGCACAGGTCCTGAACCCTCCCGAACACGACACGAGCAGCGTCGAACGTGGAGTCAATGTCGATGAGGTAGGCGGTTTCGATACCGGCTCACCCACCGCGGATGACCTTTGGACTTGGAGCGGCGAGTATTTCGGGTTCAGAGAAGGCGTTGATCTGTGGGCGTACGACGGACGCCACGTGGGACGATTCCGCAGGGATGCCGAGATATTTCGACCTGATGGTCTGTACATGGGGGTTGTGATGGGGGATCGTTTGGTTGTCGACTGGCACCGCACAGCACATCGGGCAAGTTCGTTTACGCCTTCCGAAAACAGAATCGGGCATCGCAGGTTCGTCGACAGGGTTCCGTTCGATATGCAGATCGGGTTCAAAGATTTTCCTAGCCCGGACTATTCGCTGAAGTAGTTGAGACATTGCATGCAGTCGTAATCAATGAAGGTTCGAGTCGGTCAGATGTTGTCGGTAGAGTGACGTGTCCCTCGGTCACTGCCGAGTAGACTTTCGGGATGAATATCGCTGATCTGGCGGGCATTGGATCCAAATCCGCTGAACGGCTCGTCTCAGTCGGAATCGAAACATTTGAGCAGTTGGATGAACTCGGCGCCGTCGGCGCATACCTGCTTCTCAAAGACGCATTTCCCAAGTGGACATCTCTCAACGCGCTCTGGGGGATACAGGCCGCACTGATGGAAATTGACTGGAGGGAACTTCCGGTCGAGATCAGGGATCAGTTGCTGGCAGAAGTAGAAGAGCAGGTGTCCTGATCGGTTGGAGAAGCTGTCGAGGTGATAATGTGCGCTTCGCACGTCTTGCCCATCTCATCGCCATCAATTCACCACAGGATCGCACGCAAAATGATTCACGAGTTTCGAACCTACGATCTCAAACCCGGATCGCTGCCGCACTACTACACCAATACCGCTCCAAAAATGGAGAAACGACTCGAGTACTCGCCACTTGTTGGCTATTTTCATACTGAAGTCGGGCCTCTAAACCGCGTTCTTCACATCTGGGAATACGAAGATCTGAACGAGCGGGCTGCAGTCCGGTCCCAGGTGATAGAGGACGGCATCTGGCCGCCACCGAACAAGGGCATCATCGAAAAACAGCAAGTCGACATATTCATGCCGGCACCGTTCATGCCTGACTTTGAGCGAAATCGAAAAATCGGACCGTTGTTCGAGCTTCGGATGTACCGATATCCAGTTGGAGCGATTCCGAAGGTGTACGAGGCGTGGGCGCCAAAGATCGAAGCGCGAATGAGCCTCTGCGAGATGGTGGGAGTCTGGTCGTCTGACATTGGGGGTGCAAACCAGCTAGCACATATGTGGGCATACGAGAGCTTCGAACACCGCACCGAAGCACGAGAGAAGTTTGCTTCGATCGGATGGCCGCCCGACTCGGGAGCCATGCCGATCACCATGGAAAACATGCTGATGTACGCAGCCGATTTCTCGCCAATTCAATAGGTTCTAGTTCAGGAGTTTGCGCACATGTCGCACCCGTTATTCGATCTCTCAGGCAGGGTCGCCATGGTCTCCGGGGCCGCGAGTGGCATGGGTAAACAGATGGCGATCGGATTTGCCGAGGCCGGTGCTGACGTGGTTCTGGCCGATATTAATTTCGTAGGCGCAAAGACGATCGTAAGCGAAATTGAATCACTCGGAAGACGAGCTTTGCCCGTCGAGTGCAACGTGTCCGACATCGAACAGATCAGGTCCCTGTACAAAACTATTGATGGTGAGTTCGGCCAGATAGACATCGTCGGCAATGTGGCTGGCGAGGCTCTTATGGGGCGGCCTGAAGAACTGCCGGTAGAAACGCTTCAAGAGGTTTTGCAGAACCTGGTCGTAGGGCGATTCACATCGTGTCAGGAGGCCGGACGGCGGATGCTCAAGCAGGGCAAGGGTTCTATCATCAACTTCGGTTCAATAGGTGGTTGGAACTCGTTGGGTCGTGGTCATACGCCGTATGGCATGGCGATGGGTGCCGGGATTCAGATGACACGTGAGCTGTCGACAGAGTGGGCTTCTCGGGGGGTGCGAGTAAATTCGATCCTCCCGGCGCAGGTGTGGAACGACGGTTTGCGAGAACGGATTGCTGCGGAACCCGAGCTTGAGGACACCTTTCTGGGTGGTATTCCAATTGGGCGATTGGGAAATCCAGAAGAGATCAAGGGACCAGCGATATTCCTTGCTTCAGACGCTTCCAGTTTTGTAACCGGGGCTATCCTCCCGATGGACGGTGGCAACCTTGCCTTGAACGCTGGCGGAACTTATCCCGGTAGCCCAAGGGCATACGCCTAGACGGGTTACTTGCCCACAGTTTCCATATTCCGCTCCATCTGAAGCCGTACCATCCTGATCTCTTCGTACGAGTAGTCATCACCCAGCGTCTCTTTTACAGGGGCGAGGTAACCACTACCCTCGGCCCGTAACGCTGCCTCGATCAACTCGAACCGGTCGGGGGAAGGCATCAGTCTTTCGAGATCGAATGTCGGATCGAATCTGGCTATTTTTTCAAGATGGGTCATGATCGTCTTCGAAGCGATACCACGCTCACTGGCGATCTCCTCGACACTGAATCCGTCCAGATAAAGCCGCTTCGTTTCCGACAGGCTGGATCTCAGTGACGAGCCCCGACCAGCTTTGCGAGCTCGTGATCCTGATCGTTTCCTTTTCCTCGGAAGATGCCTGACCCGTTGAGACATACCGCGTTCTTCGCAAAACTGAACGATTGTCGGCAGGAATTTGTCGGCGAACTTCTCGAGCTTTGTCGAGCCAACTCCGGACAACGCACTGAAGTTGTCGTGATCGTGCGGCAGGTAGTAAGCCATCTCAGCCAGTGTTGCATCGCCGAACACCACGAAAGCTGGCACTCCCATTGCGTCAGCGATCTGTTTTCTCACGTCTCGTAACAGATCGAACAGCTCGCTGTCGTAATCAAAATCTCGTGTGCTAGACCCGGCCCTCACGCGTGAACGCGAAAGCGCCTCTGGTGCCCGTTCAGTCGGCTCGGACGCTGCTGGTATGCGTGCTAGCGTCAGTGAGTTACCGTTCTTGAGGAAATCTCGTCCAGCCTCGGTTACCGAGATTGTGCGGTACTCACCTGAAGAAATAATCGCCAGACCCTCATCTTGAAGCAAGCCGAAAATCTCTCGTAACTCCGTATCTGACTCATCGGCAGCGATGCCATGAACTGAAAGCTCGTCGTGTTGCAGTTCCAGAATTCGTTTGGCCCTCGACCCACGCAGCACATCGACTACGTGCTTGATGCCAAACCGCTCACCGGTGCGGATGATCGCAGAAAGAACCTTCTGGGCGATAACCGTGGCATCAAACTCTTCTTTTACCGCAAGACATACATCGCAGCCGCCACAGCCTGGCGTACCGTCGTTTTCTGACTCGGGCTGCCAGTCGTCTCCGAAGTAACTGAGCATGTACTGGCGCCTGCAGGTGCGCAGTTCGCAGTACTCGACCATTTTCGACAGCTTTTCCGCCGCGTTAGCCCGTTCGCTCAAATCCTCGATCTGGTTGATGAAGTAGTCCTGCTTTACCTTGTCTCCAAACGTGTAAAACAGCACGCATTCGCTAGGTTGGCCATCACGGCCGGCACGCCCGGTTTCCTGATAGTAGCCTTCGACCGTTTTCGGAAGGTTGTAGTGCACTACAAGCCGGACGTCGGGCTTATCGATACCCATTCCGAACGCAATCGTCGCCACGATCACCGCGGTCTCATCCCGTATGAATTGATCTTGAGTTGAACGGCGAACAGAGGGATCTAAACCTGCGTGGTAGGGCATCGACGGAATGCCGTTCGACGAGAGATCGGCGGCGAGGTTTTCCGTTTCTTTGCGAGAGAAGCAGTAGATGATTGCCGATTCGTTCTTGTGCCTGTCAAGTAACTCAACAAGCTGGTCGAACGAGTGCTGTTTCGGCTTTACGTGGTACGTCAGGTTGGAGCGATTGAAACTCGATATATACGATCCACCTCCTTCAAGCCGTAGCTGGTCGGAGATATCGCGCCGAACTACGTCCGTGGCAGTTGCCGTGAGTGCGATAACGGGCACGCCGGGCAGAACATCCCGCAGCTGCTTCAGGTTGCGGTAATCGGGCCGAAAATCATGACCCCACTCAGATATGCAATGTGCCTCGTCGATAGCGATAAGACTTGGCGAACTTGCGTTGAGAAAGTTGCGAAATCGTCCCGTGGCTATACGTTCGGGCGCAACGTAAAGAATTTTTATGTCACCCCGGGCTGTTCGGGACAGGACATCTTCATTTTCTTCATGTGAAAGTGTGCTGTTCGCGAATGCCGCTGGAATGCCGTTTGCCTGAAGCGCGTCGACCTGGTCTTTCATCAGGGCGATAAGCGGCGAGACCACCATCGTGTAGCCATCCTGGATCAGGGCAGGGAGCTGGTAGCAGAGCGATTTACCGGCGCCTGTCGGCATTAGAACCAGTGAATCATTGCCCGCGATTACGTTCGAGACGATCTCTTCCTGAAGCGGCAGGAACTCATCAAACCCGAATCGAGATTTGAGAACAGACAGTATGTCGGGCCGAGCAGTGGTCATGATCAATTTTCGAGTGCCGCCGTTCAGAGTCCTAAAAACGGGAAGAATCTCCAGAAGCTGGAGTGTGTACTATCTCGTCTTCATCTCCAAGCAGCACATGGCGGAGTTACAGGTGTGGGAACCATCAGCTGGAGCAATTCTCGCTAAATCCCGGTGTGTTGTCTCTCATTACAGGGTTATTTAGCTTTTTCTTGGACAGTGAACTAATACTGATAAATCGAAACAGGGGATGAGTACGTTAGTAAAAAATTTCACAAACAAGATATACTGGCAATGAAATGCTTCTCAAGATTGGCGGACGCGTCATAGCCGGACTGTTAGTGGCACTGGTTGGATTGTTCGTTTTCTACCAGTTCTCAGATGAACACTCGTCCGAAACTGCCCTGATTTATCTGGTGAGCTTCATCGCTCTTGGCCTGTGGGGAGCTGCCACCAGCGCATCGATTGGCCGGCTGGCCACAACAAACTCCTTGACGGTTAAATCGTCGATCTGGGCTGCAAGCATCGTATTCCTGCTTTTGTCGTTTGCCTCCATTTTCACCGGTGGAACTTCGATATCTGCGATCCTCATCCTCACTTCCCTCATCATGATCGCAATGATCGCTCGCGTGTCGCTGAACCGGGGCGATGTGAGTTGGAAACTGGCAGGCAGAGTGATAGCCGGGGTTATCGTTCTGGTCATTGTTGGGGTACTTGTTCTCTACGCTAACAATTGCGGCCCAAAATGCCTCAACCCCGGATTCACCGTCCCGTTTGTCGGACTTGGAGCATTCGGTGCTGTGCTGTGCTGTGTGTTTGGGTGGGTCAATTTCTCACAGCGCATTCGGCCAATATCAAGTTGGCGTTTAACACCGCGGTTGCCCTCTACGTCGTGCTGACGGTCGCCTCGGTAGTTTCCGGCCTTTCGTATATGAGTGCTGGTTGGATGATCGTAGCGATCGCCTTGATCGGAGCAGCGCCCAGGACCGACGACGGAGAGTTAGTTGTAGGCAACTTTGAATCGGTGATGCCCGATCCGGCGTAACCTCATCCCGGCCGTTTCTGTGGTTAACGAGTTCGACACCGAAACTGAACCGCCCATTTCACGGGCAATTCAACTTTGGTGCCGAAGCTATTTTGCGAGTAATCCAGCTACAGCTAGTACGCTGCTGCTGGATGCGCCTCGTCCCCGTACTTGACCTGAATTGATTCCCTTACGATCTGATTGGAAATCTCAGAATCAGACATTCTGTGGTGATCAACATCAAGCACGATGTCGTACAGGCTGCGGTCTTCCGGTTCAGTATTTGCAAGTTTCGAGAATCATGCCTGCCGGTCGTTGTCGAACCGTCGCACAAGTTTTGATGCTTCGCCGATTCCGATACGCAGCCGTTTTGCCAGTCTTCGATCACGCTGATCGCGTGGTGCGAATATGCCGATATGAACGACGCCGGAGGAATCGGTAAGGCTCAAGCAGCCACCACGCTTTACAACGACCGAGTCGCGCAGACTTCTGAGGTCATCAGCAATTGCGTAAAAAGCGTCGCGATACTCGCCGGTGCTTATCTGATCTGGCAGATACCGCTTCGATGAATCTGCATCAGACTAGAACCCGAAGTCTACGGCGAGATGCGGATCTCACCCGTACATAGCCGAGAGGTAAAGCCCGTACTCAAGGGCGTTTGCGAATTGGATGCGCTTGCTTCCAAACGCTAACTCCTTCCGCACTACCGCATCAACGCTGGCATCGAGTCGTCGCGCCAGCTTGCGGATTGCGAGGGTCCGGATCAGCGGTAGTCCGAGTTTTCTGGAAACTTGGGCACCGATTTCGTGACCTCCAGCTCCGGCCTGTCCACCGATGGTGATAGTCAGCATTGGCTCCACCTCCTGCATTTTTGCGCCTGGGGCACCGTTAAGTGAAGATAGGCTACCGTAAGTTAGTAATCGATTACTAACTTGTAAAAACAGGAACTAATTCAACCAGATAATCAATAATTACGTTGAATAATTGGCGTAAGTGAACGAAAGCGTATGAAATACATCACGTTGAGGTGATATGCATGTAGTTGTTCGACGGGGCGAGCACAGGAATTACTGATTTTCCCTAAGAGGCTGCTGTCTGCTTCTCTTGCTGGGCCTTGAGCGCCTGGATTTTGGCCGTGCGGCGGCGCTTGCGGATCACGTCGAGAACATGGCCGATCTGACCCTCGAAAGAGCCATCATCCCACGGCTCACCTGAGAAGGCTATGGCTCCATTGAATTCAGCGACTCGCTGTTTTTCAGGGGAATTACCTTTGTAGGTGATGAACATGGCTATCCCCTTGCCGGTTTTGGTTTCTCGAATAACTTTCATCGCCTGTTTCGTGGTGGGTTCGGTTAATTCCCAGTCCATGACGGCCATGATCGTTCGATTTTCGGCGCATGCCTGAATGGCTTCGGGACTTGTGGAGACTTCCATCACGTGTAGAGATGTGTTGAGCCGTTCAATTACCTCTGTCTGGAAAGCGCGCTTTTCTTCATCGGGGTGCGCAACGACAACGACGAATGGCCGTTTGCCTTCTTTCACCGGGGCGCGTAGGTCTTTCATCCCTTTGTTGACGGGTTTGCTTTCTGCGGCGGCTTCCCCTGCATCATCTTCGGAATCATCATCATCTGACGACTCGGCCGAGCTTTCGGCGGTCGGTTCGGCTTTTGAATGAGAGTCTTTCAGGACTCGGGCCAGAATCTTTACAGGTCCCGAGTTTTTCAAAACATAGTCTGAAGCTCCGGCGGTCACCGCGGCAGTAATAACACCTGCGTCTTCGCTGTCACCACACACGACGATCCGTCCCGGAGCCATCGGCTTGATCTCTTGGATGTAATCCGGTGTCGATACACCAGGGAGCGAGCCACTCAGCAATACAAGATCTGCCCCGAATGCCTTGGCTCGAACCATTCCATATTTGGCATCACCAACAATGCGTGTCTCATGACCAGCTTTCAACAATGACCTGCCCACGAGTGAGGCGAAATCTGAATCGGCATCAATTACGAGAACCTTGAGCATGTGATCCCATTCTCCGGTGACTATCTTCGCTGTGGCTACAGACACCTATGCGAAACGTTAGAACCAGAATATGAATGAACCGCTTGTGATGAGTACGTATTAGCACGGGCATGAGTACATGCAAACCACAGTCTATTTCGCGTGTTGAGATGTGGATGCTGGCTACTAAGGACCGAATCGTTCAGTTCGGATTGAACGAAGACCCATGCCGGTGTCGAGTAACAGGTTTCCCATGGCCTCAACGAAATTACTGCCACCACAGACATAGGCGCGATCGGGCAGACTGTTGGAACCCGCAAGTTTTTCAACCGCGGCAACGATCATCTCTCGATCGATTCGCCGATTCTCCCCGCTCCAGTCCGGCGGAGCACTGCGAGTTAGCGTGAAATTCAGTTTTAATCCGGGATCGTCATCCGACATTTTTTCAAGTTCTTCCCGAAAGAGAATATCGGCGTAGCTGCGTACGCTGAACAGCAGCAGAGCAGGAGTGTGGCTGCCTGAAGACCGTCGGTGCCGGAGCATCGACATTATCGGCGCTATACCGGATCCGCCAGCGATAAACAGAACTGGTTTAGGCAGGCTCGGGTTCCACGTGAAATGCCCGCCGATCGGCCCCCGAACTTCGATCTGCTCACCAACCTCAACCGCTTCATGAAAATATGAAGTCACTTCACCATCGGAAATCAGTTCAACCGCCAGTTCGATCGAACCCATATCGTCTGGCGATGACGTGATCGAGTAACTACGCTGCGCCTGATAGCCGTCCGGGGCTGTGAGTCGGATGTCGTAAAACTGTCCGGCTCTGAATTTAACAGCGCCAGAAAGTTCGAGCTCGAAAAGCTTCACACGCGGTGACTCGTCGCTAATCGACCGAACCGTGGCGATCTGCCAGTTTGTGCTAGAGTCGGTGACCACTGCTAATCACCGGTGTAGCGCTGTTCTCGCCATGGATCGCCGTACATGTGATAGCCATTGCGTTCCCAGAATCCCGGAGCGTCCTGTGCCATGAAGTTGAGGCTGCGTATCCACTTCGCTGATTTCCACAAATACAGATGCGGAATGAAAAGCCGTACAGGGCCCCCGTGTTCGGGTGCGAGCGGCTCGCCATCGTATGTGTGTACAAGCAGGCCTTTCCCGTTGATCAGGTCCGCAGCGGGCATGTTCGTCGTGTAACCGCCGTCGCAGCTGGCCATCACAAACCCTGTTGGCGCGGCAATACCGGCGTCGTCCAGCAGAGTGTCGATAGAAACGCCGCGCCAGTCGGTATCTAGCTTCGACCACTTGGTTACGCAGTGGATATCGGTGTGGACATCGGTCTGTGAGAGAGCGTTTAAAGAATCCCACGACCATGTGCCCGCTTTTTCACCCTCGATCTCGATCGTGAATTCCCACGTAGCGGCATCGACTCTGGGTGTGGGGCCTGCGGAAAGAACAGGGAAGCCATCTTCCAGGTACTGACCGGGTGGGATAGGACGCGGAGGTTCGGGCCTACGTCGTCCGAAGAATTTATTATTGATCACGTATCAGCCCGTTTTATCTCTATGTGCCGGCAATATCGACGCGGCAGCAATTGAAAAGGATTTGTGAATACGAAGTTTACTCATCAATTGCGACCATTTCTCGCAGTATATTGGCGGCATTGATAATCGGACTATAAGCAACACCACTACTGAACGGAGATTTGATGATGGGATTTGCCAATTCGATCGAGGGAAAAACAGCAATAATTACCGGAAGTGGGAACGGGATCGGACGAGCGACAGCTATAAGGCTGGCTGCTGAGGGTGCGAAGGTTACTGTTGCGGAAATAGAAGTAGATTCCGGGCATGAGACTGTAGAACTGATCACGAAGGCCGGTGGATCTGCGATCTACTATCAAACAGATACGACCGATTCGGGAACTATTAAGGAAGCAGTCGCCGCAACCATTGCCGCTCACGGCGATGTCGATGTGCTGGTAAACAATGCAGCTGCTTTCGTGTTTGGCAGGGTTGAAGAAGTCACCCAGGACGATTGGATGAAGGTGTTCGGAGTTAACGTGATCGGGTATGCGAACTGCGTCAGGGAAGTACTGCCGTCGATGCGCAAGCAAAACGGTGGCGCCATCGTAAATATCGCATCAGTTTCCTCTTTTATTGCCCAGCCTGAGTTCATTCCTTACAACGCCTCTAAGGGGGCAGTTGCCCAGCTAACCCGCTGCCTTGCCTTGGACCTTGGCGCGGATAACATTCGCGTGAACGCAATCTGCCCCGGTTCAATCGGTACCCGAGCGACTGATAAGCACATCGACTCAGCCGGCCTGAACCCCGAAGAAGCGCTCATCGGAATGGCTGCGGACGCGCCACTGAATCGAATGGGCAAGCCTTCTGAAATTGCTTCAGGAGTGTTGTTCCTGGCCTCCGACGAGTCTTCATTTATGACTGGTGCGCAGATTGTGATGGACGGCGGGGCAACTATCGACTAATTGAGAGTGGACATAAGAAATAACGGCCGTGAATCGCAGTAATTGCGAGTGCGTAAAGTTGCGGGTTGGTGTGTAGGAAACACGTATGTAGGAAGAACACACACGTCTACTTGCGGGCAGTTCGACATAAATACGATTGTTCGCGTTTTACTCTAAGTAGATGCACCACAGGTTTTTGTCGAAGCGCCCCGAACGCCAGCGCGGATCGCTGGCGATCGAAGTAGCGATTATCGCAATCGCCGGTTTCATAGTTGCGGTTGTTGGCACCGTCTCTCTAATGGGATCGTCTTTCCTCATTACCAACACTGGCGAACGTATCGTAAATGATGGCTTTGTCGGATCTGCCTCGCAACTAACTCTCCGAACAGGCGTAGTCGCCGAGAGCGGCGAGATCGACGTTGACGGCAACAATACGATTTTACTCAGTGGTGTCGATGAACTGGCAGTTGCCAAATTGAAGTTCACAATCGAAATATCGACAGATCTGACGGTCGATCTCACTCCACCGAAAACAACCGACGACACCCTGGTCGATCCCGACTCAAGTGGACTTTCGCCCAGAATGTTTATCAGCCTGAGCTGGAACGAATTCACCACGAGCAATGCTGCGCGGACCGTCAATTAAAACGCTGATTCCAACGGCGACTACTTCCTCGATAAGGGAGAGCGGGCTGAAATAACCGTGTGGCTGCATGAGTACGATGGCACAAACGTGTTGTACGACCTTGGATCAGGCACCGGTAACGGTTACGTTGATAACGCCCTCGAGCTGCTCCAAAAGCGCGATAGTTTCATAGTCGAAATTTTGGTAGGTGGGTCAACGTCACTCGTTATTCAGAAAACCTTGCCTCTGGAACTCGGAACGTCCGACCTCCTGGACTAGATTTATCCTCACCGATGGCCGAATCTCGTAGACCTATGTTCAGTGTTCATCGCCATGTAATTGGCAGGTAACCGGTTGGTGTTGTTAAGCATTCCGGGTAAACATTGAGACAGAACTTAGTTTTTATCGCTTTCATTTAGTTTTGATCAGGTAGAGCAGCTCGACCCGCGGCACCAGCGCCAGCCAAGGCAGCACCACAGCCTGTCGAACCGACCGGCATTCCGGTATTGATGGCAACGACGAACACGATGCGAAACCAGATCGTGCCAAAGATCTCGGTAATGGACGACGTTGTACTCTCAGGTCTGGCTGAAAACCCAGCGGCTGCGATAAAAATGCTGGTTCAAGAACACCCTGAAGTCGTCATTATGGACATGGACTTCGGTGGGCCGCTTATGGGATTAGATACGGCCAAGCTGATGCAGAAAACTCGAATTAGAGCTGCCATTGTCATGCTTGTCCCAGAGCTCGATCCCGACGAGATGAAGCAATATGCACGCCGGTTCGGCTCATCGTGGAGCTATGTAAAAAAGACCACAGCTGGCAAAGTCGATGTTCTCCAAATGGTCTTGAAATCTGCATCTCCAGGAGTTCAGTGGATTGAACCAAGCCTGAGCCGAGAGCTTGCATCGATTTGGAAAATTGCTGAAGAAGCCCGTGATCTTGAATCCGCTCGCGCTGCCGCCGAACCAGCTACGGTGACTTCTCCGACCAAGATAAAGAACGCTCGTTTCGAAACACCTGCTGAATCTGGTGCTTCTGTCTCACCGGCTGCATCAGCAAATGAAGAAGCAGATCCTGACGTCGAAGACCTGGGCGAGATCGCCCCGGGGATCAAGACGAAGTCGACGAACGAGGCCGAAACCGACGGCTTGAACATCGCTTCAGTCTCAGTCGGACACGGCGGCAGAGGTCAGAATGTTGGCAAGGTCCGTCGCACCGGATAGTTCGGCGTACGTTCCAGAGCGCTACTAATCTCGGATTTAACCGCTGATTTCTGACCCGTGCTCGATCAAAAACAGCACCAGTCCCACTGCCAGCAATCCAAGAGCCACGAAATTCAGCATTCTGAATACGATTAGCTTCGGTATGTGCTTCAGCAAGAACGCAGCACCGAGCAGGCCCCAGGTTGCCACGTCCATCCACTCTCGATCAACCGAGTTGAAGGACGCCAGTGCGAGGATCAGGAATATCAACGCTCCCGCGAACCCGTAAATCGATGGTGTGTAGATAAAAGGCATAACGTGCTTTCAACTTTCGGCTTTCGTCTTTTAGTTTGCTTTAAATCGTGCTTTTAGATTTTCTGGCAATGAACTTACCAGTTTGTTATCGAACCATCATTTCGTCGTAATCGCGCCGGCCATCCATGCGGGATTCTTCGGCGTGACCCAAGTAGCGATCTACGTCGCATTCATATCGCTGATGACTATCGGTTGTGGGGTTGATGTCTCCGGGATCGTCCGGAGAGAGTTCGGCTGGATCATCACCTTGCTGGGGCTTGCGGCGATAATCCTGACGTCGATCATACCCACCAACACCGAAGCAGGTGCGATGGTGTTCGGCATCTTGGCAGTAATCTGGGGCGTTGTGTTCCTTGCCATGGGGCTGCAGATCATGCGACAGGACATGGACTGACCGGACAAGTTGTTAGGAATTGGAATAGGGGCGCACTGTTCAGGTGCGCCCCTATTGTTTTGACGTTCGACAGGCAGCGTGAAATTAGTGCGCCGATATTGAGGAGACGATTCATTGTGAAAATCACTCGAAATCCGCACCATTCTCAATCTGACGCCAATCGAGACGTCTCGGTAACGTTGATCTACTGATAAAAGCAGTTCGGGGCATTGGTTCGTCAAATCTCCGGACATGGCAGTAGTTTTCCGGAGTTAGAAATGCGTCGCACGTCTCTGATAGCTCTGATAGCCGTCACCGTTTTATTCGTCGGGGCAGCCTTGCCTGCCCGAGCAGCCGATCCGGTCGGCGAAGACGGAGTCATGGTCATTCTCCTCGATGAAGGAGCGTCACCAGTTCAACGTGACCTCGATGCCGCCCAAACCGCGGCCCTCACGATTGCTAGAGGAACCAAAGCCGGCACTCTTGCCGCAGCGACTTATGGCGTCAAAACCAACGAAATAGTTTCGGCTGAATCAGGGCCGAACGGAATTCGACTGGTTGACGATCTCATCACGACCGTCCGCTCGATGGACATCGGACCTGCACGCTCTGACCAGTTCGCTGCGCTGACCGATTCGTTCTCATTCCTTTCAAGGATAGACGCAGCCCCCGGATCGCGGACTACTTTCATTACCTCTGGTCGAATTCTTGGCGAATCTGAAGGCACTCGGGATCGACTGCGGAGCGTCGCCGACCTGTTTGCATCAGAAGGATGGGTGATCGATGTTGTCGCCCTGCCTTCTACCGAGCCTGTGTTACGCGACCTTATAAGCGGCCTGGCCACGGGTTCCGATGGCGTGTTCTACGACACCGGTACTGCATCAGGAATAGCAGCGTTATTTGCGAACTACTCCGATCTCTCGCTTAAGATCGCGATGGATGTCGAGATGCACGACAACTCGGCTTCTGTCGTTACTCTCGACATCGCTCCACACACGAACGTGTTCACAACCGTGTTTGTACGCCAGAACCCTACGGTCGACGTAGCCGTATTTTCACCGAATGGAACCCGTGCAGCCGCGGTGATGGAGAATGTCGACATTCGAGAGACTCCTTCTGCGGTAATAATTCGCATCTACTCCCCGATGCCGGGTAACTGGACACTTCAGGGTGTTGGCCCAGCGTCGAAGCTGGTTGCCAGTGTCGATACCAACAACCCGCTGGAACTCAGGTTGATCGAACAGCCACCGTTGCCGGTTGGTGAAGCGGCTGTGTTGGAGGCCGCTGCGTTCAATGGCAACGCAGTCCAGCTTCTTTCGGGTGCCACGATTCAGGCGACGATCAAGAAGGCAAATGGTACGACCGAAGTTGTTGTGCTAAACGACCGGGGTGAGGCTGGGGACCGATTTGCCAACGACGGAATATATTCAGTACAGCTAACCGCACCCAAGTCTCAAGGTATAAACGACGTTTCACTCGAACTGTCGTGGACCGACTACGTGGCGACACTGAGAAGTGACAACGCATATCGCAGCGAAACATTCCCGACGCTGAGCCTCACCGAGATCAATGATGTTGAGACGTTTGCCGGTGAATACGCGACTCTCGCCAGGGTTCAGGTTCGTGTTGGCGACTACCCATTCCTGATCAGCGCTGGCGATATCAACGCCATTTTGACGGGTCCTGGTGGAAAGATATCTGCAGTTGTTTTGCCAGTCGATGAGCCGGAACCGGGAATGGCCTGGGAGTTCGACATCGCTGCGATCATTCCGGAAGAGGGTGCATGGGAAGTTGATGTGAGGCTCGGCGGCATTTTCGAGGGTAGGGAGTACGGACGAAACGCACCTCTGGCCACTTCGATGGCGGTTATTTTAGAAGAGCCGGTACTGCTGCTCGGCGTGGCTCCGTGGATCGTAGTCGTAGCGGGCAGTCTGCTGGTACTTCTAGCTGGATTCGCAATTTGGTTCCAACGAAAGACATCGCCGTTTGGCTACATCTTTGACGATGGGGGACGGCTTGTAGTCGACTTCTCGAAGCTGGATCGTAGTGTCCTCCGACGATTGTTCGGAAGGAACGTTGTATATGCCTCAGAAATCGCTGACTTGCCGTTCGATGGCGGTTCATTCAAGTTCAGCGGCTCCAAGGTCAAGCTGATCCACAAGCGGGCACTCGGCGACCCGTCGATGCGTGTCGACAGTCGACCTGTAGGACCCGAAGTTGATCTTGACGAGAACGTTTGGCTGGGAGTTGGCGGCCGCCTGCTAAGTTTTCAACTTGAATCTCAAGTTGTCGATAGTGAAGTAACAGAAGCAGATTCAGCAGAGATAACAGAGTCAACTCGAGAGCTTGATGACACCGTGATCAGTGACATCGCTTCTGCTCCAGCCGGCGACTAGTTCGCACTTCAACGAAACTAAAATGGGCCACTCGCAATGAGTGGCCCATTTGTTGTTAACGCTTCCCGAGGGGAGGGCTAACTACTTCTCGTTGATAACGATCGTCTCGATCATATCGCCGGGGTTCGAGTCGCTCATTGGGTCCCGCTCCCTGATCGCCTTTACAACGTCCATACCACCGGTGACCTTGCCGAACACCGTGTGCTTTCCATCGAGGTGAGGAGTAGGCCCCAGTGTGATGAAGAACTGGCTGCCATTGGTTCCCGGCCCTGCATTCGCCATTGAGAGCACGCCTTCGTTGTCGTGGTGCAGTTTCGAGCTGAACTCGTCGCCGAAACGGTATCCGGGGCCACCCGTACCAGTTCCAGTCGGGTCGCCACCTTGAACCATGAATCCGGGAATAACACGATGGAAAGTAGTTTCATCGTAGAACTCGGCTCGTGCGAGGTTGACGAAGTTTTCAACGGTGAGCGGGGCATCGTTGGCAAACAACATTATTTCGAACTCGCCACGTTCAGTCTTGAACGTAGCTGTATACGATTTTGAGTTATCGAGTTCACCGGATGGTGGTGCGAGATCGGCCATGATTTCTCCTAATTGAAATTCAGTCGTTTCGTACTTGAATTTCTCTGTTTAGCTTTCAGAAATGGTGATTGATTGAATGATGTCGCCCGGTGTTGAGCCACCCGGATTTCGCAGGGTAATTTTCATCACATTGTCCATACCCTCGGTAACTTCACCGAATATGGTGTGTTTGCCATCGAGATGAGGCGTTGGCACAAAAGTAATGAAGAACTGGCTTCCGTTGGTGTTGGGGCCGGCATTTGCCATGGAAAGCATTCCGGGCTTGTCGTGTCGGCGGGTGCTGTCGAACTCATCACGGAACTGGTAGCCCGGACCTCCACCACCCGTGCCGTCGGGGTCACCGCCTTGGGCCATGAAATCGGCAAGTACACGGTGGAACATCAGGCCATCGTAGAATCCGATATTGGCGAGGTTGACGAAGTTCTCGACCGTGAGCGGTGCTTCATCATCGAACAACAGGATTTTGAACTCACCGGCATCGGTTTTGAACGTGGCGGTATAGGTTTTCGAGGTGTCGAGCGCACCCGCTGGACGGGCAGGATCATCACTGGGTGAAAGCATTTTCGCACCTGGTACTAATATGCCTCCAGATCCCCCCTGTATTACAGGGATAGTAAGAGCGGTGGCAGTCGGTTCAGGCTCACTTTCACCGCAAGCTGCAATCGCTAGCATTGAGATGGTCAGTAGAGCAAATAGTGGCAACAGCCGTTTCATTCTGATCTCCACGAAGAGTTAGACACAGGCATTAATTGTGTCTTGCAAGATTTACACGAGCCGAAAAGTATATCCAACAACCTTCTGCATAAGTCTTATTCAGGTTTTATCTGGCGCCTATCGCTCTTATAATGCTCGTTCATGTCAGCAACTGCGAACAAACCTTCAAATTCACCTGAACAACTATCAGGCGACCAACTATCTGGCGAACGTCTGGTAGAGCTCTACCGGACCATGGTGCTAAGCCGGTACTTGGACGAGCGTGTGTGGCTACTAAACCGGCAGGGAAAAGCTGCAATAGCAGCCTCTGCCCAGGGGCACGAAGCGGCGCAAGTCGCCTGTATCGAAGCAACCGATCCGACCAAAGACCACTACCTGATCTACTACCGCCAGTTCACCGCAATGCTGGCCCTCGGAACGGAACCCGAAGAAATGCTCCGCGGGTTCCTTGCCAAAGAAGGAGATCCCATGAGCGCTGCGAGGCAGTTCCCGCTTCACGGGGCTCACCCACGAGTAGACCTGTTCAACTTCTCGAACGTTATCGCCACACAGTTACCCCAGGCAGCAGGAGTAGCTCTCGCCGACAAACTCAGTGGGTCCGACGCCGTAACTATCGTCTACTTCGGCGATGGTGCGTCTTCTCAGGGAGATACGCACGAGGCGATGAACTTTGCCGGCGTGCAGAAGCTGCCCGTTATTTTCTTTTGCGAGAACAATCGATTCGCTATCTCGGTACCAATAGAAAAACAGATGGGAATCGACAGTCTGGCCAGTCGAGCTGCCGGGTACGGATTCCCCGGAGTGCAGGTCGACGGCACCGAGGTTGTTGCGGTCAATGAAGCTGCGAAGGCTGCAGTTGCCAGGGCAAGGGCAGGTGAAGGCCCGACCCTGATTGAGGCGTCAGTCGAAAGGTTGCTACCTCACACCACCGATGATGATCACACTCGATACCGCACCGCCGAAGATATCGAGCAAATGTCGAAACGCGATCCGATTCGTATTCAGTCTGAACTGCTGATTCGCCGGGGACTAATTACCGAAGCAGAGGATGAAAAAATTCACGCTGACGCAAAACGACGTGTAAATGTTGCTACCGATACCGTCGATGCTGAGTCGTACCCGGGTGTGGAAACGATGTTCGATCACCTGAACGTTGAATACCGTGAAGAACATGAAGTTTCTGGGGGTGATGCGTAGTGCCCGAGAAAACGGTTATCGAAGCGGTTCGCGAGGCGATGCAAATTGAAATGCGACGCGACGACACTATGATCATACTTGGTGAGGACGTGGGTAGCCGCGGTGGAGTGTTTCTCGCAACAGACGGACTGATCGACGAGTTTGGCGAGAATCGCGTGATCGACACACCACTGGCGGAGTCGTTGATCTGTGGAGTGGCTCTCGGAGCCGCTGTAAACGGTTTGCGACCGCTGGCGGAAATTCAGTTCGCCGATTTCGTGTGGCCGGCGATAAACCAGATCGTCGGTGAAGCTTCTAAAGTGCGATACGGCACCAACGGGGTAAAAACAGCGCCGATGACCATTCGAGTGCCTTACGGAGGAGGCGTCAGAGGCGGTCTATACCACTCTCAGAGTATCGAAGTGCTATTTGCACACACGCCGGGGCTCTCCGTTGTCGCTCCGGCAACCCCGTATGACGCAAAGGGTTTACTCGCAACGGCAATCAGAACCGACGACCCGGTTATTGTTCTTGAACACAAGCGAACTTATCGATTGGTCAAAGGCGAGGTCCCCGACGAGTCGTACACCATTCCTATCGGAAAAGCCGAAATCAAACGGCCGGGAACCGATATGACCATCATCACTTACGGACTGATGCTGCACTACTCGCTTCAGGCGGCTGAGATGGCAGCGGCGAACGGCATTGATGTTGAGGTGCTCGATCTGCGCACGCTTCGCCCGTTAGACTCAGGCGCAATTGCAGAATCGGCCTCCCGAACCGGCAAGGCATTGATTGTTCAGGAAGACACGCCGGCGGTTAGCATCGGGTCTGAAGTCTCTGCAATCATCGGCGAGCGGTGTTTCTTTGACCTCGATGGTCCGATCCTGCGAGTTGGCCCACCCGAACTACCACCGATGCCGTTTTCACCCATTCAGGAGGCAGCATTCATGCCGTCTCCCGAGAAAATTCTCACAGCCATCACCAAGCTGGCAGAGATTTAACCAAATGGTCTTCAACATCGAACTACCTCACGTTGGTGAATCGGTAACCGAAGCTGTAATCGGCAAATGGCTGAAGGCGCCCGGCGATCAGATCGAAAAGTACGATCCGCTAGTGGAGGTCGTGACCGACAAGGTGAACATGGATGTCCCTTCACCAGCTTCAGGCACCCTCACGAAGATTATTGCGATCGAAGGTGAAACAGTTGCGATGGGCGCAGTTATCGCCGAGATGGAAACCGTAGACGGTGAAGTTTCGGTAACCAGCGACTCTCCGGCAGCGAGCGAGCCTGCACAGGTTTCTGAATCGTCTCTCGCTAGCCGTATCGGAACGCTTGTTCAAGGTGCGAATGTCGGCCCGACAGGTGGCGAGTTTGTCGACACTAGTCTGACGGCCGCGAAACCCGCTGATTCTGCTGCCCAAAATACATCTGCTCAACCGGCAACTTCAGGCAGCAGGCAAAAGGGCTTCTCTCCTGTTGTCACAAGGCTTGCGGCCCAGCACGGGATCGACCTGTACTCTCTCGTTGGGACAGGGCTGGGCGGGCGAGTGACGAAGAAGGATGTTCTTACTGCCGTCGAGAATGGCGGAACTGGATCAACGTCCTCTCCCCAGACTACGCAGGTGGCACTGGACGAGGACCAGGTGATCGAACCCTCACCGATTCGCAAAATGATCGCGAATCACATGGTCAAATCGATGACGGAAATTCCTCACGCATGGTCAGCGATCGAGGTCGATGTGACCGGCATGGTCGAGTGGCGAACTGCGAACAAAGATAATTTCGAACGTGAACATGGGACGCGGCTCACCTATTTACCGATAACGCTTTCGGTAGTTGCACACGCGTTGAGAGCCAACCCTCGCCTGAATTCGAGCTGGTCTGACGGAAACATCATTCTCAAGAGCGCGATAAACGTCGGTGTTGCAGTAGCTGCCGATGGCGGACTGGTAGTGCCTGTAGTTCACAGCGCTGCTGACTCGTCGCTTGTCGATCTGGCTGGAAAACTTGGAGGGGTGGTGGAGCGAGCCCGATCAGGATCAATGACCCTCGACGATGTTCAGGGCGGTACTTTTACTCTCAACAACACCGGGGCGCTGGGCTCTGTTTGGGGCGGCGCGATCATCAACCACCCTCAGGCGGCGATACTCACTACTGAAGCGATCGTGAAGCGTCCGGTCGTGATCTCGGCTAGTGGAGTCGATTCCATTGCCATTCGCTCGATGATGAACATCTGCCTGTCGTTCGATCACCGCATTGTCGATGGCGCTGAGGCATCGGCATTTTTGCAGTCGTTGAAATCGGGTCTTGAAGCGATCACGCTCACCTCAGATCTCAAATGACCGAGTCGGGCGGGGACGATACTCGTAGGCTCCGCGCCAGATGGCTGGGCACGGTCGACTACGGCTCCGCTCTTGATCTCCAGCGTTCAACACTCGATGCACGGAAATCAGGCGAGATACCCGACACTCTGCTGCTCCTTGAACACCCGCATGTGGTCACGCTGGGACGCAGGGCAGACGATACTCACCTTGTGACCGACCGATCTGGTCTTGAAGCTGCCGGCGTAGAGGTTTTCGAAACCGATCGAGGGGGCGAAGCCACTTATCACGGTCCGGGCCAGCTGGTTGGCTACCCGATCATCGACGTTCGAGTTGCGAAGTTTGGTCCCGTCACCTACGTGAGAATGCTCGAGAAGTCGATTATCGAAACCCTGTCGGAATTCGGTGTCGACGCACATCTGGTCGACGGTGAAACAGGTGTGTGGGTCGACGGCGTTCCCAACGAGAAACGAAACCCCGACGCAAATCCCGCTGGAAAGAAAATCGCAGCGATAGGAGTTCGTATTTCTGGTGGGGTTACGATGCACGGGTTTGCATTGAACGTCTCCACCGATCTGGCGTACTTCGAATACATAATTCCCTGCGGTATGCCCGATTTACCGTTCACTTCGATAGCACTCGAATCAGGACGCGATATAGCCCTACGTGACTGTGCAGATGTCGTTGCAGAGAAGCTGGCTGCCAATCTGAACCGGGTGATTATTTGGTCCAAATAACCACCTAGTAATAAGTACCAAGTTCAGAGCCAGTCCACACACATGGTGGGTGTCGACTCCAACGCTGATCACACCTTCATCATTGATGATATTTGTAACGAGATAATCATCTTGCTCCGCCCGGCCTCACCAGCCGCCGCGTCAACTGCACTTTTCGAGCAACGCACTACTTGGCAAATCCCGCTGTATCGCAGCCCGTAAATCACGTGCAGGCATCAGCTCCCGGCAAGGAAGCTGCCGCTGGACACCTACTGAAGCGACTTCCTTCGCTTGCTGCCGCGGCAACACTCGCTATGTTGCTGGCAATGACCCTCGCAACGGCGATTTCCATTCGCAGCATCAACCAATCTCAGAGTGACCTGCGATTCGAGGAGTTAGTTGATTCGATCTCGCTCGAAGTAGATGCCGAGTTCAATAAGAGTTTGAGCGAACTGGCAGCTATTCGAGGATTCCTCGAGGCGACAGAGTACGTGACCCCTGAACAGTTTCGTACGTTCGCATCGGCACTCGAGAGCGCGAACTGGTCTGTCAACGCCCTGGGCTTCATCAAAAAAGTAGAGGCCGACGAAACTGCTGATTTCAATCGAATGATGTCGGCCCAGCTCGATGATGATTTCGTTCTCGAGTCGGATGGTTTCCAGCCGTACTATTTGCCGGTTGCGTTTACGTACCCAGAAACGCTCGGGATTTTGAACCCGGGTGAAGACCTGGTTCTTCATCCGCGGTACACGCCTTTAATGAACGAAGCTGAGTTAGAGCGCAAAATTGTTGCATCTGCCCCGGTCCCGTCGGCTTCGAACCCGCACGACCAGGCAGTTGTACTGGTCTTTACCCCGATATTTAGTTATTCGCAGGATTCATCTGATTCGACGAAATTGCGAGGTTTCGGCACCGGTGTGTACCGCGTCGCTGATTTCCTTGCAGGCCCCGTTGAACGCGCCGGAATCGGAGATATAAGTTTCCGAGTAATAGACGTAGAAGATGGTGGCATTGGTCAGGAAGTGTTCCCGGTTCCGAATGGAACGACAGATACCGATTGGCAAAGCGGAATTACTCACATTGCCGACTTGGACCTTGCAGGTAGGGATTGGCAGTTGCAGTTCAGCCGGCCTACCGGTTACGGCATTACTCGACTTGAATCTCGGCTATGGCTGACAGTTCTGGCGGCGGGTATCATCATCACAGGGCTTGCAACAGTCTCTATGTATTCATTGATATCAGGGCGGCTATCGGTCGAGTCCGACCTGACACTCATGACCAGCAGAATGAACATCCTGTTGGGCTCAGCTCTCGAGTCGATCCTGCTTGTTGGTGACGATGATCGTATCGTGTGGGCGAACCAGTCTTATCCAAACGTGTTCGGATTCGACTCACCAGATTCAATTATTGGCACAGAATGGGATCCTGCGCGAGTTGGCGCCAGTGTACGGATTGAAAATAAGCGGAAGTTCCCACGTCGGCTCACTGAGATAAACGAAAATCGTGAGTTAGCAGTCACTTCGGAAGATGTGCAGATCACATCACCAGAACCCAGAACTCTCTCTCTCTGACTCTCTCTCTCTCTGACTTCGACGCCAGCCAGAAGCGGTGAATCGGATTACCTGGGACGGCTGTGGGTATTCCGTGACGTAACTCAAGAACGAACCGTCGACAGATCGAAATCTGAGTTCGTATCGATGGTGTCTCATGAGTTGCGAACCCCGCTCACCTCGTTAACCGGATTTAGAGAACTCGTACTCGATGGAGCCGGTGGTGAAATGAATCCCGGCATGGGGCGTTTACTAACCAAGGCGCATGACAACGGCATGCGACTGAGTCGACTTGTTGCCGACGTACTTGATATATCCAGATTCGAAGTAGGGAACCTTGGTCTAGAAATGAGCGAGGTATCACTGCAGGGTTTGATAGCTGAATTGACTGAATCAATGCATGGACAATTCGAACAAAAACAGCTCGAACTCGATGTGAAAATACCGTCGAAACTACGGGCGGTATGGGCCGACCGTGAGCGCTGTGCGCAGGTATTTTAAAACTTGCTTACAAACGCTGTGCGCTACACGCCAGAAGGCGGGCATATCACCATTTCAGGCAAGTTAGTACGAGATCATGTCGAAGTCAGCGTCCGTGATACCGGAGAAGGTATTCGGCCGGAAAACCAGGCAAGAATCTTCGAAAAATTCGTAAGGCTTGCGAACAACGGCAAACGACCACCGGGCAGCACTGGTTTGGGACTGGCGATAACAAAGACGCTGGTCGAGACCCAGGGCGGTTCTATCCGCCTCGAAAGCGAATTCGGCAAGGGTTCGGCGTTCACCGTAGCCCTGCCAGTCGCCGAGCGCCCTGAGTAGATCTCTCGTGCCGTGATCCGGGTCGATTTACACGCAGCGCGTACACCAGCAGGTAATTTGCTGCCACGGCTACCAGAGTCCATATCCGCAGCAATCACACCGTCGGTGTGATTGCTGCGGATAATCATGGGATGTTTATGGCGGGAAATTCAGTGAGCGAAGAACCGCTGAACCCGTTTAAAGGCGATGGCCCGAACTGCTCGTAGGAAGTGCGTGGACAGTGCCGTTGTACGTCGTACAACAGCATCGATAATCTAGACCCACTCGCATGTGGCCTGTCACACGGACGCGTAAACTCGACCTGTGCATCAGGTCGAGTTTGCGATCGGGAGGAGTATCTGGTTCTAAGCGGCGTTTGCGCGCTCGGTATTACCGAGTGGGCGAACGTACCTGTATCCGAATTCTCGAACCGTCTCAATGAGACGCGGTCGCTTGGGATCTTCTTCGATCTTGCCTCTGATGTACGAAATGTACAGCCTGACACTGTCTGTCGAGGTTTCGTTTGAGTTGGGTCCCCATGCGAGATCGAGCAGCTGGGTGTGGCTCAAAACCTGTCCGGGGTGCTTCAGAAGAGCGGTTAACAAGCGGTACTCAAGTGGGGACAGCGATATTTCGCTTCCACGTACCGAAACGAGATGGGCGCGGTGATCAATCGTCAGCACAGGGTCTGCATAAATCTGCTCATCACGCTGAATCGATGGCATTGACGCCCGCCTCAGATTGGCTTCGACTCTGGCTACCAGTTCATTTTTGGAGAACGGCTTGACGATGTAGTCGTCAGCACCAACCTGAAGTCCCTTTACGCGGTGGGCCTCTGACCCGAAAGCGGTAAGGAAAATGATTGGGACATCAGACATCTGGCGAATTCGCTCACATAACTCGAATCCGTCCATCCCCGGCATTTCTAGGTCGAGTAGTGCGAGATCAGGCCGGGCCGTGAAGAACAACTTAAGTGCCTCTTCACCGCTCTCGGCAGTAATCGTCTCGTAACCGGCCATTGCAAGGCGAGTTTCGACGAGTTCGAGAATATCTGGCTCATCGTCTACAACTAGGATCTTTGCGGGCATAAATACCGATCAATTTCTGCTGGTGTATGTGTTCTCGAAAAAGGGCGAATTACTTCATACTCATTCAGGTTAGATTTCTATTGGGTTTTTAGCGTTCGTGTGAACCCCCTGCTCGCCTACGTGTTCACATAACACTGAGAGTTCGCTTTCCGACATTGGTGCGGCTGTGGGGATATTCGTAAGCCAAACTTAAGTCGCCGCAAACACGTAACGTATTTTGGTATCCCAAAGCTGGGGTCACCCATACACTGCGATTGAGACTAATACCGGAGATCGTTCTGAACAGCGCCGCACAGCCCACATTTAAACACGCCTTGAATAATCAACGATGGATCACCGTGCTACTCGGCATAGCGGCTTTTCTGTTCGCTGCCTGTTCATCACCCGCAGTCGCAGAATTCAGTACTACGAGCGACGCTGGAAACGCTCCATTCGAGGTTTCTTTCACACTCGGTGAAACTGTGGACGGCGACACATTCAGCTGGGACTTCGGCGATGGTGCTGGTAGTACTGAATCCGAACCTTCACACACGTTTCAGGACGCCGGAATATTTACTGTTCGCCTGACCGTTCAAAAAGGTGATTCTGTCGCCGTGGCTGACACCGAGATCACAGTCGAAGCAGGAATTGCCGGCTGGGTTGTTATCGAGGGCGGCGCGAGTTCTGTTTCTTCACTCAATTCGACAAAGTTCACTGCAAGTGCATTCGATGTTCTGGGTAACCCGATAAAAAATCCCGAATTCAGATGGAACGTCGATCCTGCGGCTGGAGAAATCGACGATTCGGGAGCGTTCACCGCTGGAACCGATCTCAACACCTTCGAAAACGGTGTAACAGTGGAATTCGAGCGTCTCGGAGTGGTGGTTACTCAATCCACGTCGATTGAAGTGACCACCGGACCATTGCACGCTTTTTCTATAAAACCGGAAGAACTTGATATCCAGGTCGGACGATCCGAAACCATACAGGTCGAAGCGGTCGACGAGGCCGGGCATGTTCTTGATTCCGCCCTTGTGTTGTTTACGTCACTCCGCACCGGCGACAATGTGTATTCAACGGGACGTTTTACGGCGTACACAGTGGCATCAGAACAGATATCCGACTTGGTTGAGGTAGAGGTTGAGCTAGACGGTCAGGTGATCAAAGCCATGGTTCCGGGGATCATTCGACCCGGCATTCTTGACGAAGTTCACGTGTCGAGCCTGCCCCCGAGCCTGGAAGTCGGGAAGTCGTACCAGCTTGAATCGTTTGCAACCGACCGCTTCGGGAACGAATTGGAGCTCGACGAACTACGGTGGAGTGTCAGCGATCCCGGGATCGGTTCAATTACGAAGTCTGGGTTCTTTACTGTTGGCACCACGGCAGGGCAGCACATTGAAGATGGGATAGTCGTACGTGGCATCCTCAACGAGGTCGAGTCGTTCACTATTGCCCCGGTAACGATCTCAGCAGGAGTAGTCGAGACAATTCACATCGTGCCGAAAAGCGACTCAGTCCCCATTGGGGCAGGTTCGCCATTTGCGGTGCTTGCGCTCGATGCTCATGGCAACCTGCTGGATATCGACAATGACCAGTTCCTGTACGAATACTCTTCTGCTGGACGTGGTGATGAAATAGCGATGTTCATCGCAGGGTACGAACTGGGCGACTTCGAGAACGCAATTACAGTGAGATTACCTGCCGGCACAGCCGGCAATGAAGTGGAACTGGTTGCGCAATCCGACATCAGTATCAGGCAGCGATCCTCGAACATGATCGCGGTTGAACTCCTTGATGAAGAGGGCGGGACGATCGTTTTAATCGATCTAGAAACCGGAGACAGGAGCGCACCTGAGGAATCGTTCCAGGGAAATGGGGCGGTCGAGATTGCTCCTGCCTGGTGGCCGGACGGCTCGCGGTTGGTTTACGTTTCAGACCTGACGGGTGATCTCCAGGTTTATTCCCTTGATCTTGGGACGAAAAAGATCATCCAACTCACCAACGTTGCTGGCGGTGCGTCGATGCCTTCTATATCTCCCGATGGACAATCGATCGCATTTGTGAGTCTGGACGCCGGAGATCTGCAACTTTATATCGCCGAAATTCCTGATGATGTTGAACTGAATCCAATTGCACTGGAATCGGCTGTTCGCCTTAGCGAACAAGAAGGTGAACAGCAAGTCCTGCCGTACTGGTCACCCGACGGAACAATGATTCTTGTCTCGCAAAACACCATAAATGGCAGAGTTCGGGTCGTAATTTTCGACCCAACCCTTGTCGATCCTCCGAGGCCTCTTGGTCCATCCGGTAGTGTTGGGCTCGGGTGGACCGCCGATGGATCTGGGATTCACGTTGGGTTGGCTACGGCTAATAATTCCCTTGAATTGGGAACTCTCGATCTTAGTGAACTTGAACCCGTGTTCGTCGGAGCGAACTTTGAGTTCGTCTCAGCTGCATGGTCACCCGATGATTCTGAGCTGGCTGCGGTAGACGGCTTGCTCGGAGCAGGGTGGATATTTGATTCTGATGGCACCGGCTTCCGTCGAGTTATTGGCACCGACCAGGCTCCAGAGCGAATGGCGTGGCGACCAATTGAATACGGAGACCCTGTTCAGGTGCCGGAGTTGCCAGACGCCTCAGAACCAACAATGCTGTCGATTGGCGATGATCCAAGGAGACCAGTCGGTGCCCTGGACACGTCGTTGACCTACTCGGCTGTTATTTCGACAGATTCAGGTGACATCAAGGTTGATTTGTGCGACGATCTTGCGCCGATGACCGTTGAAAACTTTATTAATCTTGCGCGTATTGGCTTCTACGACGGTCTTGAGTTCTATCGAGTTGTTGAAGGCTTCATTTCACAGGCGGGCGATCCACTGGGTGATGGCACCGGTGGCCCGGGTTACCTATTCAATGATGAGTTAACTCGAGAGTTATCGCACGATTCTACCGGCGTCTTGTCGATGGCCAACTCTGGATCGAATACCAACGGCAGTCAGTTCTTCATCGCACACGAGCCATCGAAATCGTTAGATGCTTACGAGAACGATGTTGCCAAGAACTGTGCAAGCGATGCTATCGCCTGTCATTCAGTATTTGGGCAGGTTACCGGTGGTTTGGAGATTGTCACGGCGATGGTTGAGCGCGATCCTGAAGCGGCAACGGCACCAGGCGTGAAGATCCTGGGAATAACCATCATTGAGCGCTGATCCAAACAGGATTCAGCATTGCAAAAAACTTAATACATCACGCAGGCACGGAGTTTCGCTTGTTAGAACAAATGCAGATTAAAAGCCAGATCACTCACCTTGAATGTTCACTCTCAGGTGAATCGTGCAGCCATGAAGTTCCAACTCGGCTAAACCCTAAAAACGGCAAGCCTTATCTGGCGCGCTACGACCTGTCAAAGGCTGCAGAAACCCTTACGAAAGAGTCGCTTCTCGATCGTGAGCCGAACATGTGGCGATATCGCGAAGTGATGCCAGTAATAAACCCTGAATACGTCGTGACGCTCGGTGAAGGCTTCACTCCGCTTGCACCCGCAAAAAGGCTTGGTAAGCACCTGGGAATGAGCTCGCTGCTCATCAAGGACGAAGGCGTTAACCCCACGGGGTCGTTCAAGGCACGTGGATTGTCCGCTGCCGTATCGAAAGCACTCGAACTCGGTCAGACAAAGCTCACAATGCCATCTGCGGGAAACGCTGCCGGAGCGATGGCAGCTTATGCCGCAAAAGCAGGCATGGAAGCCCATGTTTACATGCCCAAAGATGCACCGATCGCAAACCAGATTGAGTGCGTGGCATATGGTGCCGAGCTGAATCTTGTAGATGGCTTTATTACCGATGCTGGTCGTATTTCTGGAGAAGCCGCCGAAAAGCACGGCTACTTTGATGTATCGACACTCAAAGAGCCGTACCGAATCGAAGGTAAGAAGACGATGGGTTATGAAATCGTCGAGCAACTCGGCTTCGAGATCCCAGACGTCATCATCTATCCGACAGGTGGCGGCACAGGGATCGTCGGCATCTGGAAGGCACTGGACGAAATGGAACAGCTGGGGTGGATAGGTTCCGAGCGCCCAAGAATGGTGTGCGTGCAGGCAGAAGGCTGTTCGCCGCTGGTAAACGCCTACAACAAGGGCGAGGAGTTCGCTGAACCCATCAAGAACCCTTGGACGCTGGCCGCCGGAATGCGAGTTCCTGCAGCAGTGGGCGACTTCCTCGTAATCCGATCGGTGCGAGAGAGCGGTGGGACGGCGTTAACTGTCACCGACGAACAGATGGTCGATTCCGTGCGAGATATGTCGGTTTTCGAAGGTATATTCCCTGCGCCAGAGGGCGGAGCAACACTGTCTGCATTGCAGTTGCTGCTCGATTCGGGTGATGTAAATCGTGACGACCGCGTAGTGCTGCTGAACACAGGTTCGGCGCTTAAGTACCTCGACGTTCTTGGCCCGGCTTTGGGTCTGTAAGCCTTTTATCCGTGTCCCGTTAGGATTCCTGGCGGATTTAGACCTTCGGCGCATCCCAGATGGTCACGTGACTCAGCGTGCCTTCGGGGAACGCCGCCGTGTACTCATTCGCAAGCATGCCGAGGATCACCGAGTTGTGGCGTGCTCCCTCGTGTGGGCGGCTTTGCCTGAGAGTGCCTTCGTGCTGGAATCCGATGTGTTCGAACATGGCTCTAGCTGAAGTGTTGTATTCAGGGACGTCTACCCACGCCCTGTGAAGGCCCAGATGTTCGAAGATGTGTTCGAGCATGGCGATAACGGCTGAGGTGCCATATCCGTGGTGCCAGAGAGACTTTTGGCCTATCAGTACTGACATCTGAGCGTCACCGAGGGCTTCGTCGATCGAAAGCTGCCCTTCGCCAATATGCTCTCCCGAGGGGGTGTAAACAGAGAATATGTCGCGGTGCGGCTCATGGTGCGGATCGTGGAAAACTTCGTTCCACTCGTCCTCATTCGCGTTGATCATGTCTTTTGGCTCGTACCCGAGGTGGGCGGCGTCGCCATATGTATAACGACCGAACCATGCATTAGAAACTTCGGGGTCGTCGAGCCAGTTTGCGAGCCGTTGTACGTCTTCGCGGGTTACCGGGCGCAACTCAACTAATGAGGGCACTTTGTCCTCCTTATATCTGTTGTGTCAGGGCCACGCGATAGTCAAAGTGCACTCGCCAGCCAGGAAGGTGTGCGAATGCGATTGCATGCGCCTGGGCTGAGTGGGTGACATCCAGGGCCGAGTCCGCAGTATATCGTAAGGTCAAAATGGTGCACTTTCCAGTCGGGTTCAAAGCTGTCAAGAACCCATGTCAATCTCACGATTCGCCTGATTTGCGTCACCTGATACGATTTGTCGACTCGGTTGGTCAGGAATTTCATTAAAACGGTGCTCTGCTGGCCACCTAAAAGAAACCGAATTATCGAACGAATAGAGGTAGACAATGTCCGATCACTGGAAGATGGAAGCTGAGATCGAATACTGCGTACCGTGCGGATACGCAAACCTTGCAGCGAACATGGTTAGCGAGCTGTTTCAGGCCGCTGGACCCGCGCTGGCAATTTCACTCAAGCCTGGCCACAGCGGAGCTTTCAAAGTAACCGTTGATGGGCGAGTGCTCTGGGACAAAAAAGAA
>Ga0209403_10001274_pt1 | contig 33202 bp, 37 predicted proteins | sample ArcticOcean_MG_C_8_FD_187440 | JGI IMG/M metagenome (GOLD analysis project Ga0209403, IMG submission 187440) | Marine microbial communities from western Arctic Ocean - ArcticOcean_MG_CB11_86 (SPAdes) (version 2) | ecosystem: Environmental > Aquatic > Marine > Oceanic | place: Arctic Ocean...
AACCCATTGACCATTCAGTAGGCAATGTCCATTCAATGTCACTTCCGCCACCAACACCAGATACAGTTTGTAAACCCATAGCGATACCAGTACCATCAACTTCTTCCCATGCTGTTGGCATCATATCGTCAATTCTGTCTAGACCAGTTCCGCCTTTTTCATCGTACTTAAAAGTACCAAGAGAAGGTGTTGCAACTGCAATAGAAGAACCTGTGTATGCGTTCTTGTGCGTGTTTGCGATTGTAAGCGTAACAGTTGAACCATTATCTAGTTCACCTGTACCTGTGAAAGTCATACCAGTAGCCATACCTAATGGGTTACCAGTAACTTCATCAGACAATGACATGTAAGTCATTGAAGCACCACCAGTAACAGTCATTTCGCCAGCTTGGGCAGACGCTACGGTAGCCAGAGATCCACAAAGTGCAGATACTCCGATTTTTGTTAATTTATTCATATTATCTCCTTTTGTTTTTGTATTCATGAATTGCGCTCAAAATATCAGTTTTTGTTGTAATGAATATAATAAAGTTGGATTTACTAACACATTATTACTTATTGTTGCATATTTACAACATTTTAGGTTAAAAACGTTAATATAAACTTATTTTTCAACTTTTCTATCTGCTATTTTAAATTTTTTTTTTAGATCTAATGTAATAAATATATAAGGTTATTCTAATGATTTTTTTAAATTATATCCATAAAACTCTTTTATCTTTAATTGGAATTAGTTTAATTTTATTTTTGCAAGCTTGTTCTATTTGGGATCCCGCAGATGCTAGAAAAAGCCCAGCTAGCTCGAAAGATAGAGTCCAGAAAAATCTTAAGGAAGGCCGAGGAATAACGTTTGGTGGCGACAAGAATAAAAACACTAGTTATCAGTTTGCTACTTCAAATCCAATGTGGAGAGCAACATTAGAGATTCTCGATTTTTTACCATTAGCTAATGTAGATTATTCAGGAGGAATTGTGAGCACTGATTGGTACAATGAAAGTGGCGACCCAGATGAATATAAGATTACTGTCAGATTTTTATCAAATGAAATTAGAACTGATGGAATAAAAATTATTGTTCATAAAAGACAATGTGAAGTAAATACCAATTGCAAAATTAAAAAAATATCTTCTGCTCTAGAATCTGAACTTCAAGTTGCCATTCTTAAAAAAGCTGCAATCTTTGCTAAGGATGATAAAAAGAAAATGAAGAAGAAGAAAAGACCTAAGTCTAAAGATAATAGTTCATGGTAAGATCAGAGTCTAAAAATTAAAGTGATCACATTTTCTAAATTATGAAAATTTAGTTTTTACAATTTATGGAAAGATATAATATTAAAAATGTAGAGAAAAAATGGCAACTTTTTTGGTCAAAAAATAAAACTAATTCTGTAAGCGTAGATAAAAATAAAAAAAAATTTTACTGCTTAGAAATGTTTCCTTACCCATCTGGCAAAATACATATGGGGCATGTAAGAAATTATACAATAGGCGATGTACTAGCTAGATATAAGAAACTTAAAGGTTTTAATGTTTTGCATCCAATGGGATGGGATTCTTTTGGGTTGCCTGCAGAAAATGCTGCGCGTGAAAACAATCTTCATCCTAAAGATTGGACTAAAAAAAATATTGAAAATATGAAAAAACAATTAAAACTCCTTGGTCTTTCGCTGGATTGGAGCCGAGAAATATCTACATGTGATTCTAAATATTATAAACATCAACAAGAATTTTTTTTAGATTTATTCAAGAATGACTTAGTTTATAAAAAAGACACTTATGTTAACTGGGATCCCATTGATAAAACAGTGCTGGCAAATGAACAAGTAATTAATGGAAAAGGCTGGCGTTCTGGTGCTGTTGTTGAAAGAAAAAAACTTTCACAGTGGTTTTTTAATATTAAAAAATTTTCTCAAGATTTATTAGATAATATTGATAATTTAGAAAATTGGCCTGAAAAGGTAAAGTTAATGCAAAAAAACTGGATTGGTAAATCCTATGGTTGTGAGATTGATTTTAAAATAGAAAATCAAAAAGAATTTAACAAAATTAAGGTTTTTACCACTAGACCAGATACTTTGTTTGGAGCATCTTTTATTGCTTTATCCGTCGATCATCCCTTGTGTAAAAATTTTGAAGAGAATAAACAATTTATTTCTTTTAAGTCTGAATGTTCTAAAATTGGAACAACAGAAGAAGCCTTGGCAAATGCAGAAAAATTTGGATTTGATACTAAACTTTTTGCAAGTCATCCTTTTTCTAAAAAAATTAAATTACCAATTTATATTGCAAACTTTGTATTAATGGATTATGGAACGGGAGCAATTTTTGGGTGTCCAGCTCATGATCAGAGGGATTTAGATTTTGCTATAAAATATAATCTCAAAGTTTTACCTGTTGTAAAACCTAAGAATATTCATTCCAGTAAATTTAACATAAAAGATAAAGCTTTTACAGAAAATGGAATATTATTTAATTCGGATTTCTTAAATGATCTTTCTGTTCCAGATGCTATTGAAAAATCAATTAAGATAATTACTGAAAAAAAATTAGGTGATAAAAAAATAACTTTTAGATTAAAAGATTGGGGTGTTTCGCGCCAACGATATTGGGGATGTCCAATACCAATAGTATATAACTCGAAGGGAGAAGCTATTCCTCTTGAAAAAAAAGATCTACCAGTATTGTTGCCTGATGATGTTGATCTAAATGTTACTGGAAATCCTTTAGAAAAGCATCCTTCTTGGAAAAATGTAAAATTATCTTCTGGTGAAAAAGCTTTAAGGGAAACGGATACCCTAGATACATTTGTTGATTCTTCTTGGTATTTTTTAAGGTTTTGTTCGCCGAACTATGATCAGCATGGGTATAATATAAATGATTTAAAGTACTGGATGCCAGTTGATCAATATATCGGTGGCGTAGAACATGCTATTTTACATTTACTTTACTCAAGATTTTTTATGAGAGCTTTAGGATTTAAAAATGAAGAATTTAACTTTATAGAGCCATTTAAATGTCTTTTCACTCAAGGAATGGTTTGTCATGAAACTTATAAAAATGAACAAGGAAAATGGCTGTATCCAGAAGAGGTGCAGAAAAATTCAGATGGGCAAGTTATTGAAAAAAAAAATAAGGTCAAAGTTATAGTTGGCACCAAAGAATCTATGTCTAAATCAAAAAAGAATACGGTAGATCCTGAAGAAATGATTAATATTTATGGCGCTGACTCAATTAGATGGTTTATTTTATCTGATAGTCCTCCATCGCGAGATATTCAGTGGTCCCAGGAAGGCGTTTCAGCAGCATTTAAATTTATCCAAAAACTTTGGGTTTTAAATAGTGAAATTTTTAGCAAAAAAAAAACATCAACAACACCGACCGAAGATACAGTACTACAAAAAGCAGTTAATAGGACTATTTATAATGTAACTAAAAATTTGGAAAATTTTCAGTACAATGTTGTTATAGCTAACATACATGAAATATATAATGTGTTCTTTCAAAGAATATCAAATAATAAAACTTCTAATGAAACTTTAAAAAAAAATTGGGAAAAAATTATAATGTTATTAAACCCACTAATTCCTCATTTTGCCCATGAGTGTTGTGAAATAATAGAAAAAAAGTTTTATTGGCCGGATTATGATGGAGAAAAATTCAAAGAAATGAGCTGTAATATCGTTATACAAGTAAATGGTAAAAAAAGAGGTATTTTTAAAATGCCACTAGATTCAAAGGAAAATACAATAATAGAAGAAGCAAAAAAGATTGAAAATGTTTCTAAATATGTAACAAATACCAAAATACTAAAAAGTATTTACTTAAAAAATAAGCTAATTAATTTTATAATAAAAAAATGAAAAAAATTTATTCTTTAATCCTATCACTTTTTTTAATAATTTTTATAAACGGTTGCGCCGGGTACAAACCGCTTTTTAACTCCTCAAGTTTAATGATTAACATTAAAAAACATACAATTGAAGGTGACCAAGACCTGGGAAAAAGAATATACCTTAAATTGGAAAATTTATTAAAGTCTAAAAATAAAAAAGATAAAAAAAACATTAATTTAATTTTAGATATATCGAAAAATAAGCAGCCAACTATAAAAGATAAGTCGGGAAAAATAGTTGAATACAAGATTACTTTAAATACTATTATAATTGTAAAAAAATATGAAACTGAAAAATTAATTCTTAATAAAAATATTTCTAATTCGATAAACTATACAGTTCAAGATCAATACTCTCAATCAATGATTAAAGAAAATAAAGCTATAGAAGATTTAATTAACCAGACATATCAAGAAGTATTAGTAATACTGATACAAAACATTAGCTAAAAGTGATCTCAAAAAGTTACGAAATAGAAAAAAAAATACCTGATTTATCTAAACACAATTTACTTCTTCTGTATGGCGAAAATATTGGTTTAAAAAAAGATATTAGAAGTAAAATTAAGATTGACCTAAATAAAAAAGAGCAAGACATAGAAATTTTATCGTTTTATGAGAACGAAATTATAGATAATGAAGATGATTTTTATAATTCAATTTATTCTGGATCACTATTTAGCAATAAAAAAATGATCACAATTAATAATGGATCCGATAAAATTTTGAAACTAATAGAAGATATTTACATTAAGTATCCTGAAAATCTTATATTAATAATTTTTTCTGAAATATTGGAAAGAAAATCAAAGCTACGGATTTTTTTTGAAAAGAGTTCTACTGCACTATGCGTGCCTTGTTATGCGGATAATAATAAAAGTCTGGAAACTATTTTAACAAGTGAACTAAGAAAAAATAACATAACTATATCAAGGGAATCTATTAATTTACTAATAGATAAATCAAATAATGATAGAAATAATTTAAGAAATGAAATTGAAAAAATTAAAGCCTACTCTTTAAATAAAAAAAATTTAAGTGTTGAGGAAATAAAATCTATAGCAAACTTTTCAGGAGAATATAAATCAGATAGTTTGATTAATGAATGTTTAAATGGGGATATTAATCAGTATAAAAAAATTGTATCAGAACTGTATGTAAATACTGTTAATTATGTTTTTCTTTTAAGAATTTTATATAACAAAATTCAAAAACTACTAAGCATTAAAAAATTAGAAAATAGTACTAAAGATATAGATGTTCTTATAAGTTCATTTAAACCTGCAATTTTTTGGAAGGAAAAGCCCATCATAAAAAAACAGCTATCTATTTGGAATCAAGAAGATCTTAAAGAAATAACAAATAAAATAAACGAGATTGAACTATCGTGTAAAAAAAATCCTTTACTTTCAAAAGTAATTTTTTTTAATTTTTTTAATAAGTTATGTAAACAAGCTAGTAAGCATTCTTAATCGCTTTAATTATTGAATCTAACTGCTGCAAGTCTTTATACTCAAAAGAAATTGTTCCAGAATTATTTTTTTTATTATTAATTGAAACGTTTATTCCTGTTTTTTCCTCGAGTGTTTTTTGCAAGTCCAAAATATTTGTATCCTTTTTATAAACTAATTTTATTTTATTATTTTTATATGTTCTGGCTAAGTTCTCAGCTTGTCTTACAGACAATTTTTTATGTACAATTTGTTTTGCAATACCAATTTGATTATTTAAACCAATTAACGACCTCGCGTGTCCCGATGATAAATCGCCTTTTTCGATCATAATTAGAATATCTTCTGGAAGTGATAGTAATCTCAAAATATTGGCAATGTAACTTCGGCTTTTTCCAATAAATTTTGCTAATTTATCGTGAGTATAATTGTGTTCATCTACTAATTTTTGATACCCTCTTGCTTCTTCAATTGGGTTTAAGTCTTGCCTTTGCACATTTTCAATAATTGCAAATTCTAATGATTTAATGTCATCAACTTCCAGAACAACTACTGGGACCTCATGAAGTCCTGCGCTTTGAGAAGCTAACCATCTTCTTTCTCCAGCAATTATTTCATATTTATTTTTTGAATTTTTTTGTGGGCGAACAATTATTGGCTGTATTATACCTTGTTCTTTTATAGAGTTTGATAGTTCTTCTAAACTCTCTTTACTAAAATGTTTTCGAGGTTGAAATTGACTTCTTGCAATATCATGAATTGGGATTTTATTTGTCGGAATTTTTTTAGTTGTATCACCCAATAAAGATGATAAACCTCTTCCTAGCCCTTTTTTTGGTTTCATATCCAATTTATCATCTCCTTGCTTTACTAATTCTATACTTTCTATCTCAAAAAAAGGATCTTTTTTGCTATCTTGATTACCCGCTACCATTAAGCAGCGCTTTCCATCAAAATCTCTTGTTTTAAAAACTCATTTGTAAATTTTAAATATGATTTACTACCAGAGCATGTTTTGTCATAAATTAAGACAGGCATGCCATGTGATGGTGCTTCTGATAATCTGACATTTCTTGGTATAACAGTTTGGTAAACTTTATTGTCAAAAAATTTTCTTGCCTCTAGATCAACTTGAGATGAGAGCTTATTTCTTTTATCAAACATTGTTAAAAGTACACCCCTAATATCTAAATTTGGATTTAGTTTTATTTTAATTCTTTCTATAGTTTTGACTAATTGACTTAATCCTTCTAGTGCAAAAAACTCAGCTTGCAGCGGAACAATTAAAGATTTTGCTACAACTAGCGCCATAACAGTTAGTAAACTCAAAGAAGGTGGGCAATCTATAAAAATATATGAAAAATCATTTTTTTCACTCTTTATAAAACTATCAATTTTATCTTTTAATAAAAATGCCCTCCTATTATCTGTTGCTGTTTCTAATTCTAGACCTGATAAATCTACATTAGATGAAACTATTTTTAAATTCTCTATTTGAGTATCTTTAATACAATCTTCAAAAACACAGTTCCCATTTAAAACGTCGTAAATTGTTTTTTCGTTATTTGTATTTGACAATCCTAGTCCAGTTGTTGCATTTCCCTGTGGATCTAAATCAACCACTAGAATCTTCTTTTTTTGCAGCGTAAGAGCTGTAGCTAAATTTATTACAGTTGTAGTTTTGCCGACTCCACCTTTTTGATTTATTACAGAAATAATTTGAGTTTTATACAATATTTTTTTTCGTTAAGTTTTTAATTTCTAATATTTTCGAATCATTGCTTGTTACACTTACTCTTTGCTTATAATCAATATCCCAACTTTTTGCAGCTTGAAGTAACTCTATATTTCCAGTTTTGCCTTGAAAAATAAAAAATTTTTCATAATTAAACGTTTTATTGTGTATAAGTTTTAAAATTTCCTCTAAAGGTTTAAATGCTCTTGCTACAAAAACATTAGCCACAATATTTTCTCCATCTAAGATATTTTTACAAATTACTTTAACATTTAAATTGAGCTTATCTAGAGCGTTTTCTAAGAATTTCGTTTTTTTTGGACTTTTTTCGACCAAAGCAACTTTTAAAGGAATTTTTCTTTCCTTTGCTGCAAATGCAAGAACTATTCCAGGAAATCCTGCTCCAGTTCCAATATCTATTAATGTCTTATCATTTTCGTCAATTAAATCAATAACTTGATAGCTATCTGTTATATGTCTATTCCATATTAGGTTGATGGTCGAATTTCCAATAAGATTTAGTTTTTTATTTCCAGCAATAACTAATTCCTCATATTTTTCCAAGCTTTTAAATGTTTCACGTGAAACTTGAAATAGTCCCCTAAATTCATCTATTTGACTAGATCTATCCATTTAGGCAGTTTTTATACTACAGGGACCCTTTTTAATATGGGAAAGCAAAATATATGCTGCTGCTGGTGTTATTCCGTCTATTCTTAAAGCCTGACCGATAGTTCTGGGCTTAATTGAGGTAAATTTACTTTTTACTTCATTGGAAAGACCACTAAGTTGATAATAATCGATGTTATTAGGAATTTTAAGATTTTCATCTTTTCTAAAAGCGATAATATCTGCATTTTGTCTATCTAAATAACCTGAATAGTGGGCACTAATTTCTATTTGTTCTTCCTCACTTTTTGAGAATCGGGGAATGTCAGGCCAAATAGATCTTAAATCTTGAAGCTTAACTCCCTTTCTAGATAAAACTTCAAAAGCTGTCCTTTTAAGACCATCTTTTGCTATCTTAATATTAAATTTAGCGGCATGATTAGGTGATATTTTGTGGCTTTTCAATATATTTCCAAGTTTTTTAATATTTCTATGCTTATTTAAATAGTAGTTTGATCTTTTGGGTGAAACTAAACCAAGGTTAATCCCTATTTGGGTGAGACGAATATCAGCGTTATCAGACCTTAGAGTTAGTCTATATTCAGCTCTAGATGTAAACATGCGATATGGTTCAGCGACGCCTTTAGTAACTAGATCATCAATCATAACGCCAATATACGCTTGAGCTCTGTCAAGTATAAGTGGATTTTGATTTTTGATACACAGAGCAGCATTAATTCCAGCCATCAAACCTTGGGCAGCAGCCTCCTCATATCCAGTTGTTCCATTGATCTGGCCAGCGAGGTAAAGTGACTTTATTTTTTTAGTTTCCAAAGTTGGATTTAATTCCCTTGGATCTACATAATCATATTCAATTGCATATCCTGGTCTTAGTATTTTTACGTTCTCTAAACCTTTGATATTAATGAGTATTTCAGCTTGAACTTCAGCTGGTAACGAAGTGGATATGCCATTTGGATAAACTGTGGTATCTTTTAATCCTTCTGGTTCTAAAAAAATTTGATGTTTCTCTTTATCAGAGAATTTAACAATTTTATCTTCAATGGATGGACAATATCTAGGTCCAACACCTTTAATGCTACCCGAGTACATTGCGCTTCTCTTCAAATTTTTTCTTATTATCTCGTGAACTTTTCCATTAGTGTAAGTTATACTGCAAGCAATTTGCTTGCTAAAAGTTTTGTTTGTTAAAAATGAAAAATATTCAGGAGAAATGTCGGCGTCCTGCTTTTCAAGATTGCTAAAATTTATTGTAGAGCCGTCCAACCTTGGTGGTGTTCCAGTTTTTAATCTACCTAATTTCATTTTAAATTTAACTAGCTGCTCACTTAGACCGGCTGAAGGTTTTTCGTTGTGACGTCCAGCTGGAGTCTTGGTGTCTCCTATGTGAATTAAACCATTTAAAAAAGTTCCTGTAGTTAAAATCATTTTTTTACAATTAATTTTTTTGCCTGACATAGTATGAAAACCAATCACTTGGTCATTTTTAAAAATAAACTCAATTACTGGATCTGAAAAAACCTTTAAATTACAATAACTTAAGAGTATTTTTTGCATATATTTTTTGTAGAGCGAACGATCTGACTGAGTTCTAGGTCCTCGCACAGCAGGTCCTCTACTTCTATTTAATAACCTAAACTGAATACCAGATTTGTCAGCAACGACGCCCATCAATCCGTCTAGAGCATCTATCTCTTTTACAAGATGACCTTTGCCCAATCCACCAATCGCAGGATTACAAGACATCTCTCCTATAGTTTCAATTTTGTGTGTAAACAAAGCTGTGTCAACCTTCATACGAGCTGCAGCTGCAGCAGCTTCACATCCAGCATGGCCGCCGCCAATAACAACCACATCAAATGATAAATCATTTTTCATATAATCAATTTACAGCTGATTAATTTATTTACAATAATAGAGATTAATAATGTCAAATAATGTTGATTTTGCTAGTATTTTGCTTGTTTTTTTTTATGTAATTATTCTCAATAATAAATTACTTACCTATACAAAAGTCGTTGAAAATACTTCCTAACAATTCCTCGACTTCTACTTTTCCAACTATCATTCCTAGATGTCTAGTTGCTAGCCTTAGATCTTCCGCAGCTTTGTCGAAATCTTGAGTAGATTTTTTTTTATTAAATTTATCTAAATAAGCCATACAGTTTACTAAGTTTTGTCTATGCCTTTCTCTGGTAATCAAAATGTCCTCCGATGTTGTAAATTTATTTTTTAATTTATTTTTAATTTTGTTAATTAATTTATTTAAATTTAAATCATCTTTAATAGATATTAAAACATGTTCATGTTTCTTAAATTTAGTATTTAACTTTTTTTTTATTAAGTCTGATTTATTTATTACCAAAATTGCATTTTTAGTTAATAGAGTCTTCAAAACTTCTGTAAAATCAACATTTTTAGCAGAAACAACAACAATCCTTAAGTCGGCTCTTTCCGCATTATTTAAGGCTATTTTAATACCCTTTTTTTCAATTTCGTCTCTAGACCTTCTGATGCCCGCAGTATCTGAAACTATAACGGGATATCCGTCGAGATTAAGATGTGTCTCAACGACATCTCTAGTTGTTCCAGCTATTTCTGAAACAATCGCAACATCTCTTTTAGACAAATAATTTAGTAAACTAGATTTCCCAGAGTTTGGTGGTCCTACAATAGCAATCTTGAAACCTTCTCTTATTCTTTCTCCAACTTTCTGATCATCTAAGGTTTTTTTAATTTCTTTCAAAACACTTCTAGATGTTTTTTGAATTTCTATAATAATATTTTTAGGTAAATCTTCCTCTGGAAAATCGATTTTTGCCTCGACATGTGATAAAATTTTTAAAAGTCTTTCTCTCCATGAATTAAATTTGTCTGATGTTTTTCCACTCATAATTTTTATAGCCTGTTTTCTTTGAATCTCTGTTTCGGATGAAATTAAATCAGCAATGCTCTCTGCTTTTAACAAATTAATTTTTCCATTCTGAAATGCTCTCTTTGTAAATTCGCCAGGATCTGCTAAACGGCAATTTTTAACTTTTGAGATTGCAGAGTGCATAGCTTTGATTACTGCTCTGCTACCATGTACATGAAATTCTACTAAATCTTCGCCTGTGTAGCTATTTGGAGCTGGAAACCATATCATTACACCTTCGTCAATCAGCTCTTTACCCCCATTTTTATTGAACTTTTTAAGGGTAGCCATTCTTGGGGTTGGCAATTTTGAACCAGTTAATTTTTCTATTACTTTGGGTGTGTTTTTTCCTGAAACTCTTATTACGGCAACGCCTGATATGCCAGGGCCAGTCGATAGAGCGTATATTGTCATGTTTTATTTAAACCAATCATATTTTTTTTTATATTTATTTAAAAAAGGTTGATAAGGATTGTCTTTAATAATCGAATGTTTATAGACTGCTTTTCTAACTTGCAGATTGCTTGTGGTTCTTGAAATAAGATCTGATCTTTTATGAAATTCTAAACATTTTTCACTCCAAGGTAAATTACAATATTGCATCAGCTTTTTTGATTCTAATACTGGTTCATTAGATAATTGTTCTAATTCTAATTCATATATATAATTTGGTAAAATTTTATTATATCTATTTATAGTTTGGTGATAAATATCAAAATACTCAAAAATATTATCTAAATTGTGAGCCCAGTGCAAAGTGGGCATATTATTTTTTAAAATAGAAATAATTGAAGATATTGGTGATCTTCGACAATGAATGACTTTAGCTTCAGGGAACACTTTTTTTATTACACCAATATAAAAAAAATTATCTAAAGTTTTATCAGTAAATGTATAATTGTTATTTGAATTTATTAAATTCCTTTCTTTATATTTTTTTACCAACTTAACTTGTAAATTTTCAATCTCCGAATTCAAAGATTCTTTATTAGTAATTTTTCTTTTTATATGCGAGCTAATTATTCCAGTTTCTTCTCCCATTGGAATTAATTTTTCTCCAGAAGAAATTATTTTTTCTACTAAGGTCGATCCACATCTGGGTACCCCTACAATAAAGATAGGACGGATAGGATGGGGGGCCTCTTTTATAATTTTTTTTGAGTTACTAATATTGAATAAATCGTTAGATTTTGGAAGCAAGTTAAGCCAATAATTTATCTCTTTCTTAAAGTTATAGACGTTTGATTCTAAGAAATTCTGGTGGCCTTTCAGTAAATAATTAAATTCGCTTTCGTAATTTTTTTTACGAGATTCATGTTCCGCCAACAAAAAATTGCCATATGCCAAATTTTTTTTAGTTGAATTTGTATTTTCTAAAATTTTATTTATTTTTCTAGTAAATTCTAGATTTAGAAATTTTTTATCAAGATCATTAAGATGGTAGTAATAACTTAGATTTTCAGGTTCAAACTTTATTGCTTTTCTATAATATTCTATTGCTTTAGGAGTGTCGCCTAACACAACAAATAAGCGAGCAAGATTCTGATAAGCATCGGAAGGTGTTTTTTCTAATTCGGCTAACTTTTTAAAACAATTAATTTCTTGCTTAATATCTCCCAGTTCTTGAAATGTAAGAGCAAGGTTTTTATATGAGTTTAAAAACTTAGGCTTAATTTTAATAGCTTTTTCTAAATACTTTTTAGCCTGTTGGTACTCTCCTAGTATATTAAGTACAGCCCCAAGGTTGCTGTATGCATCCACATATTCTGGTTTTATTTGAAGAGCTTTCTGTAAATACTTTGCTGCCTCATTATATTCTCCCAATCCTTTTAATGTTGCTCCGAGATTATTATATGCTTCTACAAAATCTGGTTTAATTAGAACTGCTTTTTTTAATAGTCTTTTTGCTAACCCTAATTTGTTAGTTTGCAAATACAATGTTCCTAAATAAAAAACTGAACCAAAGTGACTTGGGGCTTTTTTTAAAACATACTTATAAAAATTTTCAGCATCTCTAAATTTATTTAGTTGATGATTTTTAAGTCCTGAAGCAAAAGCTTCATTTAATGTTAATTTTTTAGTATTCATTTTTTATTTATTTATAATCTTAAATGATATGATGTAATAAAAAAATGATAAAAAAATTATCAGCACTCAGGCAAGAATGGAAATAATTATTTTACAACATATTAAAATTGAAGATCCAGGTTATATTAAAGATTTGATGATTTGTGATGATTTTAATTTAACTACAATTCAATTAGATGAAGGTGAAAAAATTCCTAATAATCTAGATAAATTTGATGGTATGTTTTGCATGGGTGGTCCAATGGATACTTGGATGGAAGATAAATATCCTTGGTTAATTGAAGAAAAAAAACAAATTAAAAACTTTGTTGTAAATTCTAAAAAACCCTTCCTAGGATTTTGCTTGGGCTGCCAACTTTTAGGAGAAGTCGTTGGAGGCAAAGTTAAAAAATCAAATCCAGCAGAAATTGGCATTTTGAATATTGATTTTTTGCAAAGCAAAGAAAATGATATTCTATTTTCAAATTTTCCAGACAAAATTAAAGCTTTGCAATGGCATTCGTATGAAGTGACTGGTCTTGAAAAAAATAAAGATGTTACTTTGCTAGCTTCGTCACAATCTACTAAATATCAAATTTTTAAATATAAAGATCACGCATACGGTATTCAGTTTCATATAGAAATTAAAAACACCACTGTAAATGATTGGGGATGTGTTCCTGAATATAAATTGGCTTTAGAAAGTGAATTTGGTGCTGGAGCGCTAAATAAGTTTAATGAAGAAGCTAAAACTCATATGCAAGCAATGAATAATTATTCTACAATTTTATATTCTAAATTTAAAAATAAAATTTTATCAAAATAATTAAGAAGGTTTGTTCATTGAAACAAAAAAATCTGCATTATTTTTAGTATTTTTTAACTTTGAAATAATGAATTCAATTGCCTCCATTGTTCCCATGGAGCTTAATATTTTTCGCAAAACATTCATTTTTAAAAGATCGTCGTTTTTAAATAACAATTCCTCTCTTCTTGTTCCTGATCTAGTAATATCAATTGCTGGATAAATTCTCTTATCAGAAATTTTTCTATCTAATATTAGTTCGCTATTTCCAGTTCCTTTAAATTCTTCAAAAATTACTTCATCCATTCTACTACCAGTATCAATTAAAGCAGTTGAAATAATAGTAAGAGAGCCACCTTCCTCTATATTCCGCGCAGCACCAAAAAATCTTTTAGGTCTCTGTAGTGCGTTGGCGTCGACACCTCCTGTTAAAACTTTTCCAGAGCTAGGTATGACTGCATTGTAGGCGCGACCAAGTCTAGTTATGGAATCCAAAAGTATAATGACATCTTTTTTGTGCTCGGTTAATCTTTTTGCTTTTTCAATTACCATTTCAGCAACCGCAACATGTCTTGACGCTGGTTCGTCAAATGTCGAACTTATTACCTCACCTTTGACAGATCTTTGCATATCTGTAACTTCTTCTGGACGTTCATCAATAAGCAATACCATTAGATAACACTCGGGATGATTTTTAGCGAGTGAGTGAGCAATATTTTGTAAAATTATAGTCTTACCAGCTTTTGGTGGTGAAATTATCAATGACCTTTGACCTTTACCAATTGGACTAACCAAATCAATTAATCTTGCAGTTTGGTCAGGTTTTTTTTCTACTTTAGTTGCTTCGACTTCCATTGTTAATTGCTCATTTGGATAGAGTGGTGTTAAATTATCAAAAGCTATTTTATTCCTAGCCTTTTCGGGGTTGTCAAAATTTATTTTATCTACCTGTAATAAAGCAAAATATCTTTCACTATTTTTGGGAGCTCTAATTTCACCTTCAACGGAGTCTCCTGTCCTTAAGCCAAATCTTCGAATTTGACTCGGGCTAACATATATATCGTCTGGTCCTGGTAAATAATTAGATTCAATGGCTCTTAAAAAACCAAAGCCATCTTGCAAAACCTCAAGGACGCCGCCGCCAGTAATTTTTTCATTTTTTTCTGCTAATTTTTTTAAAATTGCAAATAAAATATCTTGCTTACGTAAAGTGCTTGGATTTTCAATTGCTAATTTTTCAGCTTCTAAAATAAGCTCAGCAGGCGATCTCTTTTTTAATTCTTGTAAATTCATTTATGAGGTGGTTGTTATTTTGAGAATTGTTACTATTAATATAATACCTTTGTCGAAAATTACAAGTCTCATAATGGCTTAAGCACTACCACTAAAACTATACCGATCAGCAAAACAGTGGGTATTTCGTTGATTATTCTATAAAATCTAGATGTAAAAAGATTTTTGTTTTCATTAAATTTTCTTAAACATCGAAATAAAAAGAAATGGTAAATAGTTAAAATAACAACAAAAAGCAACTTTAACTGAAGCCAAATAGAACTTAAATTATCAACACCAATCGTGTGTATTAACAATATACCAAAAATCCATGAGACAATCATTGCGGGATTCATAATATAAACAAACAGTCTTCTCTCCATTGTTTTAAAGGTAGAAATTAGATCTTCGGATTTGTTATTTTTAACGGCACCACTGTGGTAAACGAATATTCTTGGCAAATATAGGAGGCCAGCCATCCAAGAGATAACAGCAATAAGATGAATTGATTTAAACAATAAGTATGTATTCACAATTTTTTTATTTTCATTTTTTATTTACCCTTAAAAAAAATTTACAAACCTAGACGTGGACATTTTGCATATTTATTAGGACACATTACAGATGAAACAAAATTGCCTCTTGTTTCTTGTTGCAAAACTAACTCTGTAAGACTCCTAATAAAATTTTCCTCTACTCCTAATGCTGGTACTCTTTTGTAAAAACTGCAACCATTTTTTTCTGCTAATTTCTTATATTCTATGTCTAATTCTACAAGTGTTTCCGAATGTTCAGAAACGAAAGCCACCGGCACTATAACAATTCCTTTTTTTTCTTTAGAGTATTTAACAATTTCATCATCTGTTGATGGACCAATCCATTTTAAGGGCCCCACACGGCTTTGATAGCTTGTTGTGTGGTCCAAATTCATATCTTTTAGCTCTAACATTATTTTTTCAACTGTTTCTTCGACTTGCCACTGATAAGGGTCTCCCTTTTTTATTTTAATTTCTGGAAGACCATGGGCTGAAAAAAGTAGTTTAAAATTTTTGTTTTCTTTGTTTTGAATTGTTTTTCTGATTAAATTAGCATGAGATTTTACAAAATTACTTTCTGTGGGATAACAACAAATTATTTTAGTCTTAACATTAAAATTTTCTTTTTTACACAGATCTTTCCATTCATTAATAGATGACCCTGAAGTTGCTGCAGAAAACTGCGGATAAAGTGGTAGTAGTATTATTTCTTCTGGATTAAATTCTTTAACTTGTTTTATTACATCTTTTGCTCGTGGATGCCAACAACGCATAACAACAAAACATTTGTAATCTCCTTTTGTTGATAAACTATTTTCTAAACTGATTGCTTGCTCTTGTGTTAATTCAAGTATTGGTGACCTGTTTCCAATTTCTTTGTAAATATTTTTTGCAATCGGAGCTCTTCTTTTGGAGATAAACTTTGCTAGCGGATATCTAAAAATTGAAGGAATGCTAAGTATCTCAGGATCATTAAATAAATTAAAAAGAAAAGGTTCTACACTTTCTAATTTGTCAGGCCCACCAAGATTAAATAAAATAACTGCCTTTCTCATTTTAATTTTTACCTCTAACTAGCTGAACAACATATTCTATTGTTTCAGGTTTAATTTCTGGTAAAATGCCGTGACCCAAATTAAATATATAGGGATAATCTTTAAATATATTGAGATATTTTTCGGTATTTTTTTTAATTTCCTCTTTCTCACATAATAATATTTTAGGATCTAGCCCACCTTGTATTGGTAAATCTTTTAATTTTTCTTTTATCCATTGAGGGTCAACTTCATAATCGATGCTAATACAGTCTGGCTTAACAGTTGAACAAAAATCTATATAATTTTGTCCTATTCCTTTTGGAAAACAAATTACAGGTATTTTTTTAGATTTAACATGCTCAACAATTTTTAAAATGGGAATATAACAATAATTTGGCAATTCTTTTTTTGGTAATAAACCAGCCCAAGAATCAAAGATTTGTATTATATTGGCGCCAGCTTCGATTTGTTTATCAATATGTAAACATATTATTTCTTCTAATTTTTTTAATAACCTATTGACTAAAAATTTATCTTTATTAACTTTATTAAAATCAAAACTATTTTTTGGTGACCCATTATTAATCATATATAATAATAAAGTCCACGGCGCACCAACAAAACCTATAAGGTTTTTATCTCTTAGGTTTTTTTTAACTTTTTCAATTCCTTTATAAACTGGTAATATTTTTTGAACAAAGTCTACTGGATCTGTATTAATTATTGTATCAAGGTTTATCTTTTCAAGAATTGGTCCTATCCCTTTTTTAAATTCAACTTTTTGTCCCAATCCATAAGGTATCATTAAAATATCAGAAAAAATTATTGCCGCATCAAGGTCAAATCTTTTTAGTGGTTGAAGTGTAATTTCATTAACTAAATTTGGGTTTAAGCATAATTTAATAAAATCTGTATTTTTTTCCCTTATCTCTCTAAATTCTGGTAAATACCTACCAGCCTGTCTCATAAACCATATAGGTGTATAGGAAGTCTCTTTGTTCTCAATACATTCTCTTAATCTTTCCTTCATTAATATATAATATATATAAATAAGTTAGTAGTAGTAGTAGGTCATGTTAGTTACGGTAGTAATTAATTGTATACAGTTTATCCATAAGTTTTGTTAATAACATATATTATAAATTATTGATTTAAATATATATTTTATGTTCTGTGTATATTTAGAATAATTTGTTTATATTTTATTAACATATATAACTTAGTTAATTAATTGTTAACAAATCTTGATAAAATGAATTTTTTAAAAAAATAAACAAATATTAATTTAATTAGTAATTTATCAACAAGATATGAATAAGATTTACCAGGTTTATCAAGTATCCGATTCAACCGGAGAAACACTAGATAGAATTTTTCTAGCTATAAAAGCACAATTTTCTAATTTTGATTGCAAAACTATTCATTATTCATTTACAAGAACCGAAAACCAGATAGATAAAATTATTTCTCAATCAAAAAAAGAAGAAAATATTATAATTTTATATACAATTGTAGATAATAATTTATCAGATTATATTAAGACAGAAACTAAAAAAAATAATATCGCAGCTTTTGAAGTGTTGGGCAGTTTAATATCTGATTTTTCAAAACTTTTAAATAAAGAAGCAAATAGAAAGCCTAGTGGGCAGCACGCTTTAGATAAAGAGTATTATAATCGAATAGAAGCTGTGCAATTTACCATGACACATGACGATGGAAAAATAATACATGACCTAGAAAAATCTGATGTAATTTTAGTAGGAATTAGTAGAACAAGCAAAACACCAACTTCAATTTACTTAGCTAACAGAGGTTATAAGGTTTCCAATATTCCTCTTATTCCAGACAAAGGAATTCCCACTAAATTAATAGAAAGTTCAAAACACACCTGCGTAGTGGGTCTAATTTGTGATCCAACAAGATTACAGGACGTTAGGAGAAACAGAACACAATCAATGAATGAGGATAGACCTGGTGATTACACAAATGAAAAAGAAATTTTAAACGAATTAGAAAATTCTAAAAAAATATTTAAAAAAAATAATTGGCCCACTATTGATGTAACAAGAAAGTCCGTAGAAGAAACAGCCGCGTCCATCATAAAAATATTAGATATATTGAATTCTAAATGATTAATAAAATTATTCTTGCATCAAAAAGCGGAGTGAGAAAAAAAATTTTGGATGAAAATGATATTAATTGCGAAGTGGTTCCATCCCACGTTGATGAAGATCAAATTAAAGAGGCGTTACTAAAAGAAAAAGCTTCACCAAGTATTATTTCTAAAAATTTAGCAGAATTGAAAGCAAATAAAGTTAGTAGAAAAACACCGGATATCCTGGTTTTAGGAGCGGACAGCGTTATTGATTTAAATGGAGAGCTTATTTCTAAACCTAAAAACAGAGAAGAAGCACTACATATTCTTCAAAAACTAAATGGACAAAAACACAAGTTAATAAGTTCCGTTTGTATATCTAAAAATGGTTCCATGATTTGGAATTTTACAGACTCTTCAACGTTAACAATGAAAAAACTTAATATAGACAAAATTAAATCATATTTAGAAAAGATAAGAGATAAAGAATTATATTCATATGGTGTTTATCAAATCGAAGCTGGTGGTCGATCTCTATTTTCAAACATCGAAGGTGACGAAGATACAATTATGGGTTTGCCTGTGAAACACATAAAAAAGTATTTAGAAAATTATAAGTGAATTTATTTTAATAAAATGAAAAAATATTTAGTTATAGGCAACCCAATTGAACACTCTCTGTCACCCAAACTCCATAATCATTGGTTTATAAAAAATAATTTAAAAGCGTTTTATGACAAGAAAAAAATCAATGAAAATGACATCGGGGCAACAATTTCTGAAGTAAAAAGTAATAAGATTGATGGAATAAATGTAACTGTGCCATTTAAAAAATCTGTCATACCTTTTTTGGATGAATTAACTCCTTTAGCAAATGAGACACAATCAGTAAACACTATTTATAAAAACAAAAATAAAGTTATTGGTCACAATACAGATGTGGGTGGATTTGAACTTTCGTTACAACATATAAATTATGAAGTAAAAAATAAAAAAATATTTATATTAGGCTCTGGTGGTGTTGTTCCATCAATAATTGTAGCTTTGCAAAAAATGAAAGCATCTAAAATCACTTTGAGTAATAGAACTAGAGAAAAAGCTGAAGATTTAAAAAGAAAACTAAATTATGATTTAGAAATCTTAGAATGGGGAAAAACCCCAGATTTTGATATGATAGTTAATGCCACTAGTTTAGGACTTAAAAAGGACGATGAAATAAAATTAGATTATTCTAAAATTGCCCCAGATAAATTATTCTTTGATGTTATTTATAATCCCACCCAAACTAAATTTCTTTTAGATGCAAAAAAAAATGGTCATCAAATTGAAAATGGTAAAATGATGTTTATCTACCAAGCTCATCAAGCTTTTGAAATATGGCATAAAATCTCACCAGAAATAAACAATGAAACAATTAAATTATTAGAACAATGATAAAAATTGCAGTTATTGGAGATATCGGATCTGGCAAAAGTTATATAGCCAGGTTGTTTGGCTACCCAGTTTTCAACGCTGATGATGAAGTTGCTAAACTATATAGAGAAAGTAAAAAATGTTTTAATAAATTAAAAAAAGTGTTGCCAAAATATATAGACACTTTCCCAGTAAACAAAAATTCTCTTTCCCAAGCTATTATTGAAAATAATTATAATCTTAAAAAAATTGTTGGCATTATTCACCCTGAGATAAGAATAAAAATGAAACAATTTATTAAAAGAAATAAAAATAAAAAATTTATTATTTTAGATATACCTTTGTTGATCGAAAATGGAATAAATAAAAAAAAAGATATTTTAATTTTTATTAGTGCTAGTAAGAAAGCAATTAATAAAAGACTCAAAAAAAGAGATAATATTAATTTAAAAATTGTTAGAAAATTTAAAAAACTACAACTTCCTATAGAATCTAAAAAAAAAAAATCTAATTATGTAATAAATAATAATTTTAAAAATCATTCCGCTAAAAAGAGTGTTAAAATAATTATGAAAAGAATTTTATTAAATGCTTGAAGTAATACTAGATACTGAAACAACTGGCCTGTCTCCATCTCAACAGCATAGAATTGTTGAAATTGCATGTATTGAACTAAAAGACTTAATACCTACAAATAATATTTTTCACGAGTATTTAAACCCAGAAAGAAAAGTTTCTGAAGATGCATTTAAAGTACATGGATATTCAAATGAATTCCTAGCAAATAAAAAAAAATTTTCTGATATAGCTGATAAGTTTCTTGAATTTATTAAAGATAAAAAAATTATTATTCACAATGCAGCATTTGATTTATCTTTTTTAAACCATGAACTTGGTCTTGTTAATAAAAAAAAAATAGAAAAAAAATCTACAATAGATACATTGGAAATAGCGCGTCAAAAATATCCTGGTTCGCAAAATTCATTAGATGCACTTTGTAAAAGATTAAATATTGATAACTCAAAAAGAGATAAACACAGCGCGTTAATGGATTGTGAATTATTGAAGGAAGTTTATATTAATCTTATTGATCAAAAGGAACCAAAATTAAATTTAGAAAACGAAGATGGTTTTAATATTAAAATAAAAAATAATATTAATATTTCTAAAAATGCTTTAAGAAAAATAATTAAACCTACTACCGAAGAAATAAAGCTTCATGATGAGTATAAAAAAACACAGCTTAAAAAAAATTTCTTTTGATTACGGTTTATTCTTTTCATCATAAAGCTTTCCAAAATTAACTTCTTTTTCTATTTGGATAGTATTTATGCCCGCCTGTTTAAACAAATAAACAAAAGTTTCATAAAGAGTTGGATAAATGTCTGTAGGAACTTTGACTAAAATAATTCTTTCTAACGCTTTTTTATCTAATGAACTATCTTCTATTGACACCAAAGCTGTATAATTTATTTCAGCTAAAATTTTATGTTTTACGTTCTGACCAGGCACTATTTTTAAAATTACGTTAATCTCTATTAAATTTTTTTTGAAAGGAGCACTTTTTATATCAAAGTTTAAATTATATTTTGATATTTCGCTTTCTAACATTGCAAAAGCTTGAACATTTGGTATTTCAAATGATATATCTTTTATAAATCTTGAATGTATTTTATAACTCATTTAATATTTTATTTATTATCTTGTTCGTTCTTATCTTCAAAGTCTCCTTCGATAAAGTCTTCTTTTCTTTTTTCTTTTTTTCCATATTTAAGAGAGATATTCTTTATCAATATTTTTCTTGTTAAAGGAAATATTAATAAAAATCCAATTATATCAGTCACGAACCCTGGGATTATTAAAAGCAAAGCCGCAAAAGCCAAAGCTGCCCCAGATATTATTTCATATACGGGCATCTCATTTTTTACCATTTGTTGGAAACCTGATCTCAAAGTTCGAAAACCTTCTAGCCTTGCAAAAAATATTCCAGCAATTGCAGTAAAAAAAATTAAAAAAATGGTATTAAAAGCTCCAATAGAACCCCCAATTTTTATCATTAGGTATATTTCTATTAATGGAATTCCAATTATGAAAAGAATGACAGCGTTCATTTGTCTGCTTATTTATATTTGCATACTACATCATTTAAGTACTATAATCAAAATTCATTATGAGTAATCAATTTGGATTTATAGATATCATTTTGCTAGCAATGTTTGCTGGCTTTATAATTTTGAGACTTAGAAATGTTTTGGGGAGAAGAAGTGGCCACTCTGGTAAAACTAAACCATTAGGTCAGCATTTTACCAGTGGTCCAGGAGTTCTTAAAGACATAGAAAATAATGAGGCTATTAGAAATGGTAATATAAGTGAGGAAGCAAAAAAACAGTTTATAAAAGGCGCGGAAGTTGCTTATGAACAAATTGTTACTTCCTTTGCAAAAGGAGATAAAAAATCTTTAAAAGAATTGTTAGAAAAAAATATGTTTAACCGTTTTTCAGAAGTAATTGACGAGAGAAAAACTAAGCAGATAAAACCAGAAACAACTTTCATAGGCATTAAATCAGCCAAAATTTCTGAATTTAAAAAAATTGAAAATATTTATAAAGTAACTGTAAATTTTGTTAGTGAAATTATAACTTGTGTTAAAGATAAAAATAATAAGATTATTGAAGGTAATCCTGACGAAATTAAAACAGTAAATGACGTTTGGAAGTTTTCTAAAAATATGTGGAGCCAGGACCCCACTTGGTATTTGGTTGATATTACAAACAAATAGTGAAGAAAAAATCTTTTCTTACATCAAAAGATAAAAAAGATTGGTTAAATTTTATCAAACAACCCAAAAATTTACATGACAAAGATTCTGTTGTTGAAAAAAATAATATAAACAAAGAAATTAGAAAATTAGATTTACACGGACAAACCCTTGACCACGCCAACCTTGAGGTAAAAAAATTTATAGAACAATCTTTTCAAGATAAGGTTAGAAAGCTTATAATTATCACAGGAAAAGGACTAAGATCTAAAGTTGATAATGATCCTTATAGATCCAAAAAAATGAATATACTCAAGTATTCAATACCAGAGTATATCAAGAACAATATTGAATTAAATAATAAGATATCTACGATTTCAGAAGCCAATTTAAAAGACGGCGGAGAAGGTGCTTTTTATATTTTTTTAAAAAGTATTAAAGAATAAATTTTGATAAATCAGTGTCTTTAGCAAGTTCCCCAATATTTTGGGTTACATAATTTTTATCAATAATAATTTTTTCACCACTCCTGTCTGTAGCTGTAAAACTAATTTCGTCTAAAACTCTTTCTATAATTGTATGCAATCTTCTGGCACCAATATTTTCTATGCTATCATTTACCTCAGTAGCAATTTTTGCTATTGTCTCAATTCCATCCTTTGAAAATTCTAAAGATACATTTTCAGTTTTTAATAATGCCCTATATTGTTTAATCAAACTATTATCTGGTTCTTCTAAAATTCTTTTAAAATCTGTGCTAGTTAATGCACTTAGCTCAACCCTGATAGGTAATCTTCCTTGAAGTTCTGGTAATAAATCTGACGGTTTCGCCAATTGAAAAGCACCAGAAGCAATAAACAATATATGATCTGTTTTTATAGGGCCATGTTTGGTGCTTACTGTGGTTCCCTCAATTAAGGGTAACAAATCTCTTTGTACGCCTTCCCTAGAAACATCGCCTCCTACACGATCACTTCTCGCAGACACTTTGTCAATTTCATCCAAAAATACAATTCCATTATTTTCAGTAGAGATCTTTGCAGAGTTTATAATAGCATCTTGCTCAATCATTTTATCAGATTCTTCTGCAATTAAAATTTCGTGTGATTCTTTAACCAACATTTTTTTCTTTTTTCCTTTTTTACTACTTTTGCCCAACATTTCAGATAAATTTATCATACCAATATTTGCTCCAGGCATTCCCGGTATTTCAAAATTTGGCACATTAGCAGCATCATTTATTTCAATTTCTATTTCATTGTTATCAAGATCCCCATTTCTTAATCTTTTTCTAAAACTTTCTCTTGTGGCTACACTTGCTTTATTCCCGACCAATGCATTAAGAACTGCCTCTTCAGCAGCTTGCTGGGCCTTCGTATAAACTTCTTTTTTCATACGGTCTTTTTCAATAGCTATTGCAATTTCAAGCAAATCTCTAATGATTTGCTCAACGTCTCGCCCGACGTACCCAACCTCTGTAAATCTTGTTGCCTCAACCTTTATAAAGGGGGCTTCTGCTAGCTTAGAAAGTCTTCTAGAAATTTCTGTTTTTCCAACTCCCGTTGGACCAATCATAAGAATATTTTTTGGCAAAACTTCATCTTTCATATCACCTTTTAAAGCTTGTCTTCTCCACCTATTTCTAAGTGCTATTGCTACAGCTCTTTTTGCTGCATTTTGTCCAATGACATATCGATCTAATTCAGAAACAATTTCCCTAGGTGACAAAGAGGAAACTAGAGATTGAGAATCTTTTTCTTTTTCAATTTTCACTTTGGGTAATGGAGTTATATTTGTTTTTTGTCTCATTAGATTAAATTTTTTCTAACGTAATGTTATTATTCGTAAAAACACATATTTCTGAAGCAACTTTAATTGATTTTCTTGCAATTTCCTCTGCAGACATTTTTGATTCAATTAAAACTTTAGCAGCCGCTAAAGCATAATTTCCACCAGAACCAATTCCGATAATTCCTCCCTCAGGTTCCAAAACATCACCTGTGCCAGAAATTATAAAACTTTTTTCTTTGTCAGCTATAGCCATTAAAGCTTCCAATCTTCTTAAATATTTATCTGTACGCCAATCTTTCGCTAATTCAACAGCAGCTCGCGTTAAATTTCCAGCATGCTTTTCAAGCTTACCTTCTAATCGTTCAAATAAAGTTAGAGCATCTGCAGTTGATCCTGCAAAGCCAGCTATGACGTTCCTCTTTTCAATTTTACGAACTTTTTTTGCAGTACTTTTTAATACTGTGTTACCAAGACTAACCTGTCCATCTCCAGCCACGACAACATCATTATCTTTTCTGACCAAGACAATTGTAGTTCCATGCCAATTTGAATTATTACTCATTACGATATTATATGTGGAGATCTATTTAATATCTTCAAGTCCATAAGGGCACTTTATTGATATATTGTTAAATTAATTATATACCTATTCAATACAAAGGAAACAAATGGCACGAAAAGCTAAAATAAATAGAAAAACTAAAGAAACCAGTATTAATGTTGAAGCAAATTTAGATGGAAGAGGATCATACAAGATAGATACAAAAATAGGTTTTTTAAACCACATGTTAGAGCAGCTATCCAAACATTCTTTAATTGATTTAAAGATATTAGCTAAAGGTGACACACATATAGATCTTCATCACACAACAGAAGATACAGGCATTGCTATAGGCGAATGTATTAAAAAAGCACTTCGATCGTCAAAAGGAATAAGAAGATATGCACATGCTTTAATTCCTATGGACGAAACATTAACTCGGGTTACTTTAGATGTTTCGAATAGACCGTATTTAATTTGGAAAGTAAAATTGAAGGTAGAAAAATTAGGGGAAATGGATACCGAATTGTTCAAGGAGTGGTTTCAAGCCTTCTCTCAAGCAGCGGGGATTACATTACATATTGAAAATATTTATGGTGATAATAGTCACCACATAATAGAATCTTGTTTCAAAGGACTTGCGCGATCGTTACGTCAAGCCATAGAAATAGATAAAAGAATTAAAAATAAAGTTCCATCAACTAAAGGCGTTCTATAAACCAAAAATGTTGATAACAGTAATTGACTATGGTTCTGGCAATTTAAAGTCAGTGGCTAAAGCACTTGAAACTGCCGCTAATAACATAAATCAAAGTTCTAAAATCGAGGTAACTTCAGATCCAAAAAAAATTATTCAATCAGATAAAATAGTTTTGCCAGGACAAGGATCTTTTAGAGATTGTTATTTAGGTATAAAAAAAATTCCTGAATTAAACGAAACTTTAAATGAATTTGTTTTAAAAAAGAAAAAACCTATTTTAGGAATATGTGTTGGTATGCAATTATTTGCAAAAATCGGTCACGAATCACAGGAAACTAAAGGGTTTGGTTGGATTGACGCTGAAGTTAGAAAAATAAATAATATGAATAAAAAAATTAAATTACCTCACATGGGATGGAACGATATTGAAATAAAAAAAGATTATTTTCTCTTTTCTAATATTAAAAATAAATCTCATTTTTATTTTATCCATAGTTATGAATTTATTACAAAAAAAAAAGATTGTGTGGTAGCCACGACTAATTATGGAAATTCAATAATAGCATCTGTTACACAAGAAAATATTGTTGGAACTCAATTTCACCCTGAAAAAAGCCAAAAAAATGGTTTAATAATCTTAGAAAACTTTTTGAATTGGAAATTATAATGATCATTTTGCCTGCAATAGATATTAAAGAAGGAAAATGTGTAAGACTTATAAAGGGCAATTTTGATCAAATGACCACTTATAAAAACACTCCATTTGATCAAGCTAAAATATATTCTCAAAGTGGATTTAAAAATATTCATATTGTTGATTTAGATGGTGCATTAAAAGGAAAATCTTCTAACGCAAATACTGTTAAAGAGATATTAAAAAATCTTAAGTTAAAAATTCAAATAGGTGGAGGAGTAAGAACCATTGACGATGTAGATAATTGGGTAAAAAGTGGAGTTGATAAAGTTATTATTGGAACCGCTGCGGTTGAAAATAAAAACTTGATTAAAATTGCTTGCGAAAAATTTAAAAATAAAATTGCCATTTCTTTAGATGTAAAAGATGGGTTTATTTATTTATCAGGTTGGAAAAAAAAAACTAATATATTAGCTGCTGATTTTATAAAAGAAATTGGAAATTTTGGAGTATCTAGAATTATCTATACTGATATCAATAAAGATGGAACAAAAAAGGGACCAAGTATAAAAGATACAATTGAACTATCTACTATAGTAAAAATACCTTTTATAATATCTGGTGGAATTTCTTCTATAGCAGACATAAAAGAAATTAAATCACTTAACAATTCAAACATTGAAGGAGTGATAGTAGGTAAATCAATTTATGATGGTGATATAAAAATTAATGAATTAGCAAAATATATATAAGATGTTAAAAAATAGAATTATACCTTGTTTGGATGTAAAAAACGGTAGAGTGGTTAAGGGAATTAACTTTGTAGATTTAATCGATGCAGGTGATCCTGTAGAGCAAGCCAAAATATATGATAAACAGGGTGCTGATGAATTGTGTTTTTTAGATATTACAGCCTCAAATGAGAATAGAAATATTATATTAGACACGGTTAAGAAAACTTCAGAAAAATGCTTTATGCCTCTAACAGTTGGTGGAGGAGTACGTACCATAGAAGATATAAGAAATTTACTATTATCAGGAGCCGACAAAGTATCGATAAATACAGCTGCTGTGAATAATAAAAATTTGGTTAAAGAGAGTGCTGAAAAATTTGGCTCTCAATGCATTGTGGTAGCGGTTGATGCAAAAAAAGTTAAAGAAAATAAATGGGAAATATTTACTCATGGGGGTAGAAAATCTACAGGAATAGATGCTATGAAATTTGTAGAAAATATGGAATCATTAGGCGCTGGGGAAATATTACTTACTTCGATGGATAGAGATGGAACAAAAAAAGGTTACGATTTAGATCTAACTAAAAAGGTATCTAATCTTGTTAATATACCAGTTATCGCCTCAGGAGGCGCTGGTAGTCTAGAACATTTGCACGAGGGTATAAAAATTGGAAAAGCAAGCGCCGTATTAGCAGCGTCGATTTTTCATTTTGGAACGTTTTCGATCAAAGATGCAAAAAAATATTTAGATTCAAAGGGAATTCCTGTAAGAATTTGAAGAATGTTTAAAAGTTTAGAAGATTTAATTTCTGTTATTCGTCAACGAAAAGAATCCACAATAGAAGAATCTTATACAAAAAAATTATTAAATAATAAAAATTTAAATATTGGAAAAGTAAAAGAAGAAATAGGAGAACTTTTTGAAGCAATTGAAAAAAATACAAATAAAGTACATGAGGCAGCCGATGTTTTGTTTCATTTAATGGTACTCTTAGAAGCAAATGGTATTAAAATTGAAGATGTAATGAAAGAGTTGAAGAATAGGCAAAAGAATTAAAATGATTTACGATAAAAATAATATTTTTGCCAAAATTCTCAGGGATGAGATTCCTTGTAAAAAAATTTACGAAGATGAATATATTTTATCTTTTTACGATATAAATCCACAAAAAAAGGTTCACGCTCTAGTAATTCCTAAAGGTGAATATGTAGACTTAGATGATTTTTGTATTAATGCTTCTGAAAAACAAATTGCTGGTTTGATGAAAGGAATAGCAATAGTGGCAAAAAAAATTGGTGTTTCCGATACAGTTAAAGGTGGAGGTTATCGTTCCTTAGTAAATGTTGGAGAAAATGGTGGGCAAGAAGTTCCACATTTACATTTTCATATATTTGGTGGTGAAAAAGTTGGCAGTATGATTTCTTAATCAAAGATCTTCTTCTTTTGGTATTATGAAGAAACTATCAACAATTTGATTATTTATTTTTGTATCAGTAATTAAAAAACTTACATTATTTGAATAAGCATCTACAGTCTTCCAGCCTTTAAATTCTAAATTTTTGCTGTTAAAAAGTATTATCAATTTATTTAATTTTTTGTTCGTAAATTCAAATTCAATTGTATTTGAGTCAATTTTAGAAGGTCGAGTATTTTTTATTAAATTTAAAACTTTATCCTTATCCAAAATAACAAATAGAGGCGTTGACTCTATAGGGTAGCGATAGATTTTTTTGTATTTTTTTTTAATTATAGCAATAGATTTTCCATTAGAAATTAAAGTTTTTCCTTTTACATTTTTATACTCACATTTGATTAACAAAGGGTATTTAATAAAACAAATGCCTACCTCTTTTTTTTCTTCAATTTTTTGTTGAAAATTGAAAGTCATCGTTTTAGTTGATGTTAGTTTTTTAATAATGTTTTGTTGCAAATCAGCAGAACATATAGTTATTGTGAATAGGTAGGTTGTAGTTATTTTTAAAAAAAAAATAATTTTTTTAAAAAAAAATAACCTAAAGAATTTCTCTTTTACCAACATGATTTGCTTGACCAACAATACCTTCTTTTTCCATCATCTCCATAATCCTTGCCGCACGATTGTATCCTATTTGCAATTTTCTTTGTAGAAAACTAGTTGATGCTTTTCCTTCTGTTTTTATAATATTTACGGCATCATTGTACAATTCATCTTTATCACTGTTATTATTTTCTGAGCTTCCAGTTTCATTATCTTTTATAATTGTTATTTCATCAATATAGTCTGGTTTTCCTTGCGATCTTAAATAGCTATTTATTTTCTCTATTTCAGATTCCGAAACATAAGGCCCATGAATTCTAATTATTCTATTAGCCGATGACATAAAAAGCATATCACCTTTACCTAACAATTGTTCTGCGCCTTGTTCCCCTAGAATTGTTCTGCTGTCAATTTTAGAAGTTACCTGAAATGAAATTCTGGTTGGAAAGTTTGCTTTAATAGTACCCGTGATTACATCAACACTAGGTCTTTGAGTTGCCATAATTATATGAATTCCAGCTGCTCTTGCCATTTGGGATAATCTCTGAATATAGTTTTCAATTTCTTTGCCAGCAATCAACATTAAATCAGACATTTCATCAACAACCACAACAATATAAGGCATATGTTTTTTATATTTGGCATTGTAACCATCTATATTTTTTACACCTTCACTAGTCATCAATTTATATCGATTTTCCATTTCCTTAACAGCCCAACCAAGCGCAGCTGTAGCTTTTTTAGCTTCAGTTATCACTGGACAAAGTAGGTGTGGTATACCTTCATACGTAGACAGCTCTAACATTTTTGGATCTATTAAAATTAAATTACATTTTTTGGGAGAATATTTATAAAGTAAAGAAAGTATTATAGTATTGATGCAGACGGATTTACCTGAGCCAGTAGTTCCTGCAATCAGCAAGTGTGGCATTGAAGCCAAATCTTCAATTACTGGTGCGCCAGAAATATTTTTTCCTAAAGCAATTGGTAACTTTATTTCTCTCTTGTTAAATTTTTCATCGTTTATAATTTCATTTAAAAAAACACTTTCTCTTTTTGCATTAGGTATTTCTATACCTATTGTATTCTTGCCCGGTATTGTAGCTACTCTAGTTGATACAGAGCTAGTATTTCTTGCTATATCGTCTGCTAAATTTATAATTTTAGAAACTTTTACTCCTGAAGCTGGCTCAAACTCATTTAAAGTCACAACTGGACCACAGCTGACTTTTTTAATTTTACCCTCAACACCAAAATCTAGTAGGATTTTTTCTAAAAATTCAGAACTTTCATTTAATTTAGCATTTTCGAAACTTTTCTTATTTTTTAAATCTGGGTTTATTTTCAGAAAACTAATTGGTGGTATTTTAAAATCGATTATACGTGATTTTGTTTCATTACTTCTACTAAAGGGTAATATTGGTTGTTGCTCTTCAAATTTATTTTTATTTTTTTCTATCTCTACATTAATAATATCTTTTTCAAGCACTTGCTCATTTTTTTTAGGCTTAGGAAGAAATAATTTAATTATTTTAAAAGGAAAAAATAAAATTTTTAAAAATTCTTTTTTTTGTATACCTAAGCTAAAAATAAAAAAAATGATTGATATTAGTAAAAAAGTAAAAACTATATATTTATTTTCGATGGCGCCTAAAAAAAAATAAATATTTTCCTTAATTATTCTTCCAACAAAACCTCCGTTACCATTATCTATTAGCCAAAAAGAATCATTGTAAAAAATATTTATTAAAGTGGTACCAAAAATAATATAAATTATTGTGCAAAATATTTTGAAAGATAATCTTAAAATTTTTTTTTCAATAATAATTTTGGATCCCCAATACGATAGGTTGATGGTAAATAAAAAAGCAACCAATCCAATTGCTTGCAATAGAAAATCGGAAATAATACTGCCGTAAAATCCTCCTAAATTTTTTATTTCATTATTATCTGTTTCATAAATAAAATTTGGATCAGCAGGCGAATAGCTTAAAATAGAAAGGAAAAGAAAAAGGCCACTTAATACCAAGATAGCCCCCCCCAGTTCAATGAACCTATTTTGGGTAAAGCGATTAATCTTTGTTAATACTTGAGAATTCATATTTTTCAAATCAGTTAATTAACTTTGTATCATTTATTAATAATTGTTAAAATTAATTAATAAAAATTAATCATGAATAAACAAAAAATTTGTATAATTGGCGGAGGGTTAACAGGCTTAATTACGGCTGTAGCTCTTTCGAAACTTAATTTTGAGATTGACCTTGTAACTAAAAGTTTTAATCAAATTAAAAAATCTTGCAGGACAACTGCAATTTCTCATGAAAATCATATATTTATTAAAAAATTAAAATATTTTAATAACCCAGAAAATAATTTTTGGCCATGCTTAAAAATGAAATTGTATAAAGATGAAAAAAATAAACTTTTGGAAATTTTTGAAATTAATGAAATAGATACTAAAAATAAAAAAGTTTTTTATATGATTGAAAATTCAAAATTAATAAAAGATTTAAATAAAAAAATATTAAAAACAAAGTCAATTAAAGTAATAAAAAAAAATAAAGTTTCAGAAATTATAAATATTAATTTATTAAAAGGTTTTAAATTTGAAAAAGAAAAGAGCTCTAAATATAATTTAATAATTATTTGTACAGGCAACAATCCACTGTTAACAAAGAACTTTGTAGACGACAAAATTTATAAAAATAACTATGGTGAATCGGCAATCACTATAATTTTAAAACACAATTATTTAAAAAATAATATTGCAAGGCAACTTTTCTTAAATGAAGGAATTTTGGCTTTTCTTCCAATTTCAAATAACAAAACATCAGTTGTGTGGTCAGTTAAAAAAAAATTTATTGAAAATAATAATAATATTATTATCAAAAAAAAAATTAAGTCTTATGCGAAAAACTTTTTTAGAAATATTGTTTTTATCTCTAATTTTGAAAAAAAAGAATTAAATTTGTTAATTAGAAGCAAGTATCACAGTGAAAGAGTTTTACTTTTCGGCGATGCTATACATTTAGTTCACCCTCTTGCGGGACAAGGGACCAATATGATGATTAGAGATCTGAATGTTTTAACCGAAATACTCAAAAATAAAATGCATTTAGGACTCGACATAGGTTCTGATGAAGTGCTTTCTGAGTTTACAAATATGACAAAATCAAAAAATTTTGCATATGCTTTTGGAATTGATTTTATAAGAAAAAGTTTTAAATTTGAAAAAAAATCATTAAAAAATATTCGAGATAAAATAATGATGGAAATTAACAAAAAAAATATTATAAAAAATATTGTTTATAATGTTGCTAATAAAGGTTTAAAACTTTAGTGTAAAAAGATATGAATACAAAAAATTTACCAAAAAAAATAGCTATATTTCCACTATCAAATGCAGTTGTGTTTCCTAAAACAGTATTGCCACTAAATATTTTTGAAGAGAGATACATTCAATTAATTAATGACTGCATGAAGGGAGCAAGATTATTTGGCATGGTGCAACCTAAAATTAGAACAAATTCTAAGCCCGAAGTTTATACAGTTGGATGTTTAGGTCAAATTACAAGTTTTAATGAGACAAAAGATAAAAGATTTTTAATTACACTTTCAGGCATCATTAGATTTAAAATAAAAGAAGAATCTAATACAATTAAAATGTATAGAGAATTCAATGTAGATTATTCTGATTTTCTTGAAGATTTAAGTACACTAAAAATAGATAATAATAAGTTTGATACTAAAAGCTTACTAAATAAAGTAAAAATGTTCTTGGAAAAAAAAAGGTACTCGGTTGAATTGGAGGAATTAAAAAAACTAAATATGGATCAATTAATAAGCACCTTAACTATGATTTCACCATTTTCAGTAGAGGAAAAACAGAAATTAATTGAAACAGTAGAAACAGAGTATAGATATAAAATACTGGAAGAAATAATAAATTTTAATTTAATGGATACTAATAAATACAAAACGATTCAGTAGATAGAGTTTAAAAATAATAAGTTAAACTACCCTTCATATTATTTGACTAAAAATAATTGTTGAAATAGAATGAAATTATTGCGGGTCTAGCTCATTGGTAGAGCGAATCGTTGCCAACGATTAGGTAGAGGGTTCGATTCCCTTGACCCGCTCCAATAATTTCTTTCTTTCACAGTTTGGGACGCA